>Ga0208769_1000181_pt1 | contig 33769 bp, 30 predicted proteins | sample AntAceMetag02UKC_FD_184768 | JGI IMG/M metagenome (GOLD analysis project Ga0208769, IMG submission 184768) | Saline lake microbial communities from Ace Lake, Antarctica- Antarctic Ace Lake Metagenome 02UKC (SPAdes) (version 2) | ecosystem: Environmental > Aquatic > Non-marine Saline and Alkaline...
TGGAATAATATATATAATAATTTAGAACATTGCTCCCTAGAAGGTCTTACGCCAAATGAGGCTTTAAAGAGAGTGCAAAATGTGTGTACCTAAAACAACTAATAAAAATTAATCAAGGGATATTTTAGCAAATTCTTAATTTTAATAAAAAAAACCAATCTTCGAAGGACAATCTCTTAAATGTGACCCACTCGAGTCTGGAACCAAAATAAATGGGACATTTAAAGGAGTTCTGATGGCTTTTGAATCAAGAGATTCCAGCCCTCCGCATATGGGGTATAATTATAGAAATGAGACAAATGAGACACAGAATAGGGGTATTTTGGGCGTGTCTCAAAATAGGAAATTTTAGCTTATTTTAGAGAAATTATAGCATGAGACACACAAAAAACTAGTGTCTCATTTTTGGGTACTTCCACCTTGCCCCCCTGACATATTTACCTATTACCATATTTATTATATCACAAAATAAATACGCCGTTTTAAAAAAAAACGGCGCAAAGGGCAAAAGCCTAAGGACAAAAAGTCCTAATTAACAAAGTTCAAATGGTCATACTTACGAAGCAACAAAGGCGAAGCCATTGTTACGATACCACCCGTTATCAGGCTCGTCATAGTAGGCACGCAACCAGCGACCATCAACACTGCGGCGAGCACTGAGCAAATTAGGATCGCCATCGGAATTATATGGAACATCATCAATTACACCACCTTTAGATATACTCCCCAGGTTGTATCTTATTCAGCATATTTTATTATTGAATTTCAATATAATAATGCCGTAATATTCCATACCAAGTATCTTCATTTTTGAAATATTACATACACCACGCTATCTCAAACCTTGGTCGGAGATATCCTCGATGTATGGATACTGGATTCGGTAGCCAGCAACCTTGATCGCTGACATATTTACCTACTACCATGTTCATTATATCACAAATAAAAAGTCCCGTCGCTCACGAACGACGGGACAAAGGGCTAAGTTCCCAAGTGACCAAAAGATCAAAGGGAACAAAACCTAAATTCAGATACTTGCGAAGCGCAGACCAGGGCCGCCGGAGCCCCAGTAGCTGCCGAGCCAGCCCCAATGAACAAGCACCCGGCCACCACGCTCAACGAGGCACGGGACCCCGAGGCCGCCAACGTGGTCCTGAACGACTGACTTCCAGCCGAAAACGGCCTTGCCGACAAAATGTTTCCTGAAAAAGGCAATCCCCTTTGCCTGGATCGCCAGAAGATCGGCGAGTCCAAGCTGAACCTCGAGAGCATTGGCCTCCTTGAGGTGTTTGTAGATGGTATTGCCCGAGGCAACACTGTTTTCCTGGTCGGGATGGAGCCATTTCTCCACCAAGGCGATGTCGTACTCAGCCGAACCGGTGGATTGCAAATCCGGGTGCATCACCTTCTTCACCCAATTCGGGTAGGTGGGGGACACGGAGCGGTCGACGCGGATGATGGAGTCGATAACGGGCTCAGGAGCTGCTTCCTTGGCAGGCGGGCAAAGCGCCATCCGGAGTGCTTTTTGAAGAGCATCAGGATTGTTAGCCCAATTTTGCATTACGTCAGCCGACAAAGTACGAGGCATGGCCTCTGCGACAACAGCAAGAAAATGCGCTGTCTGTCCATCAAAACTTTTGTCACTCATGGCGTTTTCTCCTTTCATTTAGGTCTTCGCCATTTAGTGCTAATACTAGTGGGCCATCATCTCAACAACGATAGCCATAGCCAGAAAATACTAATAATTTAGAATCTTGTGGCTATGGCTATTTTTTGCAAGCATGTTTTAAAGGACTATCGAATTTTTAATACTACCACATAATGATAATTTTGTAAAGGTTTAAAGGTAATAATCTGCTAATATTAGATAAAATATAAATAAAATTATTAACAAAAAATCACCTTTTAGGCGATTTTTTGTATATTGGTTTTTATGACCCTTCCGAGTCTTTCGAACCTATCCTCGGATGGTGACCCCAAGGAGAATCGAACTCCTATTACCAGAATGAGAATCTGATGTCCTAGCCGTTAGACGATGGGGCCAATTAAATGACAAGGCAATCCTTAGCTTTCAAGATATTAACAGAATAACAAAAATATTTCAAGTTCCAATGATTAAAATCCATATACTTTTTTAGCATTTTCAAAAAAAATCGCCTTCTTGATAGAATTTTTATCAATATTAGAACACAATTCAATAGCTTCCCTGAGAGCTAACAATGATGACCAATGTGCATGTACCAAATCTTTTGCTAAATAACCATAATCTTTATGCTCTTTTGTATCTACCCAATGATAAAGAAATTCAGTTATTAACCTTTGACCATTCTCAGGATTAAGATAAGGCTTAGATCTAATTAAATTTAATGGCTCATCAGAACCATACATTATTCTCTCATAGCCAAAACAATCAATAGCTAGCTTTACTCTTTCTGGAGACGTTATTAAAGACGTATCAAGAAAAACATTTTTAAAACTAGCAACTTTTAAACAAGCCTCCTTCATACCCGGTAAAACAACTTTAGACAAACCTAAATGAGCTAAAACCACCTTAAGCCCAGGAAAATCTTTCAATAGCTTCAGTAAATCAACTAAACAATAATTAATAATTTTTGGTAGATGCAGAATAATTGGGATACCTTTTTCTTGAGCTACCGTTAACACTTCTTTTGGAAAAATCTGATAAATCGTTTCTGCCGGTGGTAAAACAAAAGAATAATACATTTTTAAAGCAGAAGCTCTTTTCTCATTCATAATATTAATAGTGTATTCGATATCTTTTTGTGAACCCAATATTGCCACTCTATCGTTTACAGGACTTTTTTCTAACAAGTCTTGATTAACCTTCTTATAATCCATACCTCTAAAAATCATAGGAAACCTTAGAGAAAAAATATTTTTTTTAGGAAAAAATATTTTTCGCAAATTTAATGACTCCTCAAGGGTAAAAAAAGGGAAGGTAGATATCATATGGTTATATGTTACCTTATCCATGTGCAATAAATGCTGACTTTCACAATAATGTGCATGACAATCAATTATATTGGTTGGTAACCAATCAGAAAATCTATCAACCAAATCCAACTCTATTTCGGTTAAAACTAATGAATTCTTTAAATACTTCTCACGTTGTATTTTATTTTTATAGTCTTGCTCTATATATTTATTTTATAGTCTTAATCCCAACTATTTTAAGTACGTCATCTGGAAGAATACTAGGAGCACCCATTAACAAGTCCTTTGCTTCACCTGTCTTAGGAAAAGCAATAACTTCTCTAATACTTTCTTCTCCCAGAATAGCTGCAATTAAACGATCCATGCCCAAAGCTGTTCCACCATGAGGAGGAACACCAAAGCCAAAAGCCTTTATCATATGACCAAACTTTTCCTCGATTTCTTTATTTTTTAATCCCAGCGTAGTAAAAATTTTCTTCTGTAAAAATGGATCATGAATACGAACACTTCCAGAGCTAATTTCATAACCATTTAAAACTAGATCAAACGCTGTTGACCTTACTTTAAGAGGATTTTTATCAATTAAATCAACGTCCTCTTCTCTTGGCTTCGTGAATGGATGATGAGCAGAAGAAATTGAATTATCCCCTTCTCCTTTTTCAAAAAGAGGAAATTCTGTTACCCAACAAAAAGCTAAAACATCTGAATCTTTTTCTTCTCTTAAATCAGGCTTATCATTGCCATATTTTTTCATAGATTCAGCATAATTTATTTTAGGAAATGGTCTTGATAATATTTTCTTATTAGGAAAAATATTTGAAACCAATTCAATAATTGAATCTTCAACAATCTGCATAATGTCTTCTTCATCAACAAAAGACATTTCTAAGTCAAATTGAGTAAACTCCGGCTGTCTATCTTGACGATGATCTTCATCACGAAAACAACGAGCTACTTGAAAATATTTACCCATTCCACCGACCATTAGCAACTGTTTAAACTGTTGGGGTGATTGTGGTAAAACATAAAAACTTCCTCGATTTGGTCTTGAAGGGACGACAAACTCTCTAGCACCTTCTGGGGTACCCTTTGTTAAACATGGTGTCTCAACTTCAATAAAACCCTGCTGACTATAATAATTGCGTAAAAAAAGCATAGCCTCATGACGACTACGAATATTATCCTGCATTCTATCTGACCTCAAATCAAGATATCGATATTGCATGCGTATTTTTTCATCAATATTTTTTGTATCCTCGTCCAAAGAAAAAGGTAATAGCTCTGCTTTTGAAATCAATTCAAAATTTTCTACAAAGATCTCTAAACCCCCCATTGGCTGTTCTTCATTTACAACATTAGCTTGACGTTCGACCACCTTGCCAAAAACTTTAATGACTGATTCAACTGAAACATTATTAATTTCATCCAATAATTTTTCACCAACAAAAACGGCTTGAATTTTACCACTTTCATCTCTCAAATCGCAAAATGAAACTTTGCCATGATGACGTATACTATTTATCCAACAATAAAGTACTACTTGCTGATCAACAAGACTTTTACACTGTAAAATTTTATTTCTTTCTAACATATATATTTTTTAAGGAATAATTTGTGTTTGACTCCTGGGAAAAAAAACGATATCTTCTACTTTTTCCTTGGAAAATAATTTAGCTACAACCCTGTCTATACCAAGACAAAAACCACCATGAGCAACAGGCTTTTCAAAATAATCTAAATAAAATTGAAAATTTTTATAATTTACACCTGAAGACTTCATCCTTTTAAGGATTTTATTTTTATTAGTTTCTCTAACTGCACCAGAACATATCTCCCAACCTTTATAAATTACGTCAAAAGTCATAGTATGTCCATCTCTTGTCTCTTTTGTATAAAATTTCTTTGTTAAGTTTGGATAATTAACAATCGCAAAAATCTCCCATTTCCTTTCCTTTTTCAAAAATTCTGCTAAGCCATATTCTCTATCAAAACCAAGATCTTCACCGTATTGATAATTTTTATCTATTTTATCTACAACTAAATCAAAAATCTTATCGTATTCAATCCTAGGAATATCTTTTTCAATAACGTCTAATTCTTTTATATAGCCTTTTTCACATAAACGCAAGGATGAACTATTTAAAATATCTCCTACTAAAGATATGAGTTTTTCTAAATTTTTATTATTTTTTTGTAAATGAATTTCCACATCCAAGCCATATGCTTCGGATAAATGTCTAGAAGTTGGATTCATTTCCTCTCTCCAAAATGGCCCATACTCAAATATTTTTTCAAGACCAGATAAGGCCAACATTTGTTTATACATTTGATTGGACTGCCTAAGATACATTGTTCCATCGTACCATCTCACAGAAAAAAGCTCTTCTTCAAAATTATTCCTAGGCGGGTCTGTAGAAATAGAAACAATACAAGGAGTATGAACTTCTAAATAATTATTTTCATGAAAATAATTTCTAAAAGAAAACTCAAACTCTGCTCTCAAAAATGCTGTATTCTTTAAATCAGCATTTATCCTAGACTTACTTTTCATTATGTTGTCTCCAATTTTCCTAGAATTAAGACCAAGTTCTATTGTCTTCTCAGCTTGATCCACATTTTTTTTAACGATATTTTTAGCTTCTTTGATCTGTTCCACCCTTTTCTTGTAACTTTCTTTTCCAAACCTCTTAATAGCTGCAATAGAATAAATCTTTATCTCCTTATTCAAAGAAGAAAGCAATAATGTGTTTTGAGGATTGCCAACGTCTATTATTTGAGGAAAATTATTAAGCTCATTTATTACATTAACCTCTTTCTCATTTAAGACCTTGGCTAAACAAAAAAATACAGAATCATATTTATCTAACTCTTTTATATATTTTATGAATGGCACCGAACCAACTGCTATCCCTTTTTTCAAAATACTTTTTACTTTTTCTTTTGATCTATTGGTTACAAAAACGTTTTTAAAACCTTTTTCATACAAAACACTTGCAACTAACCGACCCATCTTACCTAGACCTACTATTAATATTTTTTGAGACTGACAATTCGGATTAATGTTCTGAAAAATTTCGACCGCTTGTCTACCCACCGAAACATTTCCATCACTAAGGTTAGTATTATCTTTTACTTCTAGTGCAACTTCTCTTGCTTTTTTAAATAATGATTCTAAGACAACGCCACTCGCCCCAAATTTTTTGCTTTTACTTATTGCTAAACGAACCTGACCCAGCACCTGACTATCGCCTATAGTTACGCTTTTTAGACCTGAGGCAGTTTGAAGTATGTGTTCTATACATTTTTTCCCTTGATAAATACTTAAATTTTACATATCAAATCCACTACTATTTGAAGCAACCTTTTTCCACCTTTTAATTGTATCTTCTAAATCATAATCACCCCACACACATATCTCAGTACAATTACATTTTTGTAAAATCACAATTTCTTGAATATTCTTTTCTTTTAAAAATTCTTCATAACCTTTTTTTATATCCAATATATTACACGAATTTAAAACTTCTTGAGTATTATTAAATAAGTTAATTGAAAGACAAGATAATTTATCTTTTATTACTTTTTTCATCATAATTTGCTATAAAAACTCTTTATAAATTTTTTTGTTATTAAAACTGGAGAATTTTTTATAAGTTTTTCGTAAACAAGACAATTTTCAGTCATTTCTTCCAAATCAATATCATCATTCATTTTTACTTTATTTGTCATTTTTTTAATAACGTTGGGAACATCACAATCTTTTAAAAGTGAAAAATTGTTATCACCAAAAAATTTTCCCTTAACCTTACTTAACGTTAAAAAATTAGAATATGAATGAGAAAAACCAAGCTTATTTTGTAGAGGGTATGCTAAGGCATGAATTATGCCCACACCAGCAAAATCTTCCGCTAAGCCTGCTAACAAACTAGCTAAAGCAAAATCTGTTTTTGATTTTTTATTCTTTGACAAAATATTTTTAGAGATTATTTTCATAGAAAGTTTTGAAATCTCTCTAGAAAAACAATTTGAATTCTTTGAATAAAATGATTCTAACGCATGACAAAAAGCATCCGAAATAAAATATTTAGACTTTTCTTCTTCTGGATCAGGGTAATTATCTTCAAATATAAAAACCCTATCAGGGAAAAGTGATTTTGATTTTAATGATGATTTTATACCAAATTTTTTAAAAACTGCAATACTAGTCATCTCACTTCCACTGCCATAAGTCGTGGGAAATATATAAAGGGGAGTTTTTCTTTTATGTCTATTAAAATCAAACTTCAAAACATTACTTGGTTCCTTTTTTATATTTAAAGAAAAAATTAAGATTTTTGCAAAATCGATAGCACTTCCTCCTCCAAAAGCAAAACAACAAGAAAAATTTTTATCCTTTAAATCTTTATAAGAGATATCAATATCTTCAATGTTAGGCTCACCCTCAATAAATATTAAATCTATATCCTTTCTTTTTGAAAAAAATTTTTTAAAATATTTAGTCTTTGACCTCCCTTTTGAAGTCACGACGAGAATTCTTCCTTTTACATCTAAAAATTTTTCAAAATAAACGTCACTTAATAAATTTTCCATAATTATTCCCTTATTGTTGCAACAGCTTGTTCTATTAATCTAGTAGAATACCCCCATTCATTATCATACCAAGCTAAAATTTTGATCAAATCACCACCCACAACCTTAGTCATATTTGTTTGAACTATAGCAGAATGTGGATCTCCCACTATATCAGCTGAAACTAAAATCTCATCAGTAACTTTTAAAACTTTTTTATACATTGGCTTTTTACTCTCTCTTTTTAAAAGATTATTAATTTGATCAACTGTCACATCTTTTCTAAGTAAAACAGTGACATCTGAAATTGAGCCACATGGCACTGGAACCCTAATAGCAAGACCATCAAACTTTCCAGCTAGTTGAGGTAAGACTTTGCTTGTCGCAAGTGCAGCGCCTGTTGTTGTTGGGACGACATTCACAGCTCCAGCTCGACCTCTTTCTGGTTTTTTGCTTGGTCCATCAACTATTCCCTGAGAAGATGTATAAGCATGAATAGTTGTCAGTAAAGCTCGCTCCACCCCAAAAGCCTTATCTAAAATACTCATAACTGGGGTGATGCAATTTGTCGTACATGAAGCATTTGAAATTACTTTTGTTTTTTTACTTTTTTCAAAATCTTGCATATTTCCTCCATAAACAAAAGTCTGAGTCTGCTCATTTTTTGCTGGTGCAGAAATAATTACTTGTTTAGCGCCTGCTGTTAAATGTTTTTCTGAACCTTGTTTTACAAAAACCCCTGTACACTCAAGAACCACATCAACTTTATATTTTTTCCAAGGTAACTTAACAGGGTCAGAAACAGCAGAAACTGGATATTTTTTATTATTCACAATTATATTATTTTCATCAAAAGAAACCTTTTTTGGATAATTGCCATAAACTGAATCATGCTGAAGTAAATAAGCAAGTGAATCTATATTTGTTAAATCATTAATAGCAACAACTTCTACATCTTTATTATCTAAAGCGATCTTGAAAACAGCTCGCCCTATTCTACCAAAGCCATTGATGGCTATTTTTACTTTTTTCATAATATTTTTTATTTTAGTTAATAAATAAAATTTATATAAAGCTAAAAACTCCCGCAGTTAGCAGTGAAACAATCGTAGCGGCAATTATTATTCCGCCTAGCATTAATAAAATTGCTTTTGGTTTTTTTATCCCAAATAAGAAAGCTGCTGCTGAACCAGTCCAAACTCCAGTAATTGGCAAAGGAATAGCCACAAAAATCAACAAAACAATGTCTCCCCACTTGTGATGCTGATTATAAAACTTTTTTTGAGTCCTTTCAAAAAGCCAGCAAAAAAATTTTTCAAAAAATCTAAAATGTTTTCTCAAAAACTTAGCCACTGGCTCTAGCAAGTAGACTAAAATAATAGCTGGAATAATATTACCAATCAAAGCCAAGCTAAAAACCTGCCACAACGGAATCTCAAATAACCCATAAACCGCCGGAATAGCCAAACGCAACTCAGTCAAGGGAATCATCGACAAAAAAATTGTCGCTGTATAAGGGTCAAAGCTTGCAAAAAAATTAATTATTATATCTACCATTTGTATTCTAATTTATTCTTAATGTTATACAATCCGCCATAGGCGGAAAAAACCTAATTCACTGGCCAAGTATAATTACTATGAGTCCAATCGTGAATTATCTCTGAATCAGTCTGTCTGGTGGTCAAATCTGTTGAATTTAAAACTACCGAGAGAGTGTGACTATTTTTTTCTTGATTATCTGAAAGTAAGGTCAAACAATAGCCAGCTTCAGGAATATAACCAGTTTTACTGCCCTTGATATCTAAAAAAGAATTATTAATTAATTTATCTGTATTATACACCCTAATCTGTCGACCATCAGAAGTCTCCATCTCATGACTGGCTTGGATAGTTATCTGTCTTATTTTTTCATTTGTAAAAGCTGCTCGAGCTATCAAGGCATAGTCATTGACTGTTGAAACATTATTAGCTGAAAGCCCAGTTGGCTCCTCAAAATTTGTATATTGACAACCTAAGGCAGTTGCTTTTTCATTCATCTTAACGACAAAAGATTCTAGTGCTAAACCACTTTCTGAGGCTAGAGTCATAGTAGCATTATTTGCTGAGGAAACTAACATCGCTCGTAAAACATCCTCTAATGAGACTTCAGCTCCAGTTGGCAATTTAAGACGAGCACCTTCAGTCGCATTGTCTTCACCATCAATAGTAACTTGTCTCTGCCAATCTAAATCCAAATCCATCAGGATTAAAGCGGTCATTAATTTTGAAAGACTCGCAATTGGCAAAATTGTCTCGGGATTTTTTTGCCACAAAGTCATTCCAGTCTCAAAATCAATCGCAATCGCTGACTGAGCTGTGATATTTGGACCTAAATTTTCTTGATTATTTTTAACTGGATATCTATCCCTGGAAATCGGTAGCATTGGTAGCTCAACTGGTAAATAAACTGCTCGGACTTGTTCAGCTTGCTGATAAAGTGTAGGGGTAAATTGAACATCTCCAGCTATAACTGGAAATAAAAATTGAGCAGCAATTAATAAAGTAGTAAAAAGGGAAATAGGCATTATTTTTCTTGATTATTTTGTTCTTGATTTGAATTTTGATTAAGTAATTCATCAAGACTTATATCTGCGTTTAATTTTCCAAAATCTGGCAACTCTCGAGCATCTTTCAGGCCTAAGCGCTGAAGAAAATCAAAAGTCAAACGATAACGAGTGATTTTGGTCTGCTGATCTTCTTCAGCCTCAATTAGTCCCCTAATTAATAAATTGCGTAAAATAAGAGAACAATTAATCCCTCGAATCATTTCTATTTCCTGTTTTGCAACTGGTTGACGATAAGCCACAATTGTCAAAGCCTCTAATGAAGGTCGCGTTAATTCTCCGGTTAAATCTTCATGAAGATATTCAGTAATAAATTTTGCAGTTTCTGGCGCAGTCATCATTTGATATTTCTGACCATCTCGGACAATCACCATCCCACCTTGCTTTGCATCATATTCTTTTATTAATTCATCTAAAATAGTCTTAATCTCTTTTTCTTCAGTCTTAATTATTTGAGAAAGCTTTTTAAGGGTCACTGGTCGAGCTCCGACAAAAAGTAAACTTTCAATTGTTTGTTTGATTTTCATTAGACTTGCTTATTTATATTATTTTTTTCAATACTTATTTCAGAAAAATTACCAGCCTGTTCTACTTTGACTATCTTTTGTTTGGTTAACTCTAAAATTGCTAAAAAAATCACCACAACTTCAGTCCGATCTTCTGCCCCTTCAAGTAATTCATTAAAGGACATTTTAACTCTGGTGAAAATAAGAGCCTGAATATCGGCTAATTTTTCTTTTAGAGAAACCACTCTGGTTAAAGCTACCTGAGGTAGTCTGACAATCGGCTCCAGCTTTTTTAAGATTTGGATAAAAGTCTTTTTCAAATCTGTCTTAGTCAATTTTTTGGGTGGGCTAAATTTGACTTCCATGTCAATTAAACGAAGTTGTTCTTTAGGATAGAGAATTTTTTTACTTTTAATAGTCTGATCTAATTTTTTAGCTGCTTCCAAAAAAAGTTTATACATCTTAAGCTGTTCAGCTAAATCAGTCTCATCATCATCTTCAGGGTATAAATAAGGCAAAAGAGCTTTTGACTTAATATACAGCAGCTTGGTAGCGATAACTAAAAAATCAGCCAAATCTTCTGGTAGAGACTCTTCTATCAACTCAAGATGCTTGAGATATTGTTCTGTAACCTTAGACAAGGCGACTTCCGTAATATCTAGCTTTTCTTTTTCTATCAATCGCAAAAGTAGGTCGAGAGGACCTTGAAATTGTTCTATTTGGACTTTATAAGCTGCCACTTGATTATTTTTTTAATTAAGCTATAATCATTTTAAGTAATTTTCGAACAAATGGAGGTAATTGATGCGCTACAGTAAAAACATCCTACTAAGCCTGGCCTGTCTTGCCATGGCAATCTCCCTGCTCTTTATTATTTTTTATGATGAGGTCAACGGCCTCGTCAACCTTTTCCTTAAATACAGCGGCTAGACAACTAGTCGCTTTTTTATTTTTTCTTAGCACTAAAAACTGCCTTAATCGGTTCTTCTATTTTTACAAAAGCTTTTGTCTTTATCTTCAAGCTCTCTGTATATTCACCAGCATTGACTATCAGATTAACTGCTTTATACAAACCACTATCCATAAAAACTGGTAACTTTACCAAGCTCCCAAAGGGGGGCGTGGCACCGACTTTACCAAGCATATTTTTTTTCATCCACGCTTCTTTAGCAAAATCTATTTTTTTAACAGCCTTTTTAAAAGTTTTTGCAAAACTTTGTTCTTCTTCTGTTGCTTTTAGACTATTTATTTTTTTAATCCAAATATTAATAGATTTTTTTAGCTTAGATTTATCTGTATTTTTATTGGCAGGCAATAAAGCTAAAAAATAATTTGCATCCGCCTTCATGACCATGGTCTTGACTATCTCTTGGGGCTTCAAATGTTGAGTTTCTGCACAATCTAAAGCAGTAAAAACCTTGCGATGTTCAAGGACCTCATACTTGATCTTATTATTTTCAAGATGGTTAAGTAATTTTTTGGAAATTGTCATATATTTATATTAAATTATTTTATTTTTCCTTAAAACAACTCTGTCTCTTATTCATTTTTATTACATATATAATCTGAAGTATAAGGGCTGCTAATATTAATAATCCAGGCCCTAATACCATCACATATTGAAAATACGTTAAAGAAATTTCAAAAATTCCACTAGGCTCAATCATAAAAGTGTGTGAAGAAATCTCATCATAAAATACGGAGACTGACATTACAGAAAGGACCAAAGCAAAAAAGAAAATAAATATTGCCGAATATTGCAAAACATAACAAAAAATTCTGGTTGCTTTTCTACGTTTTTTTATTAAAAATAAAGTCGGAACTAGATACATTAATCCAAAAGGAGAAAAAACTATTATTATCGTACATAAGATTAAACCAAGGAAAGAATAAGCAACTACTAATAATCCTGCTAATATTTTTTTGTTTATACTAGGCCCTATGCCTATTCTGGTGTTGCTATTAGCGTCTTTAATATATAGATCTTCTTTCATATCATCTGCATATAGATCAGCACTCATTCTAGTTATCCAATATTTTCTTGACGCTGGATCTACCCAAGCTAATCCCTCTTCATCATCAGCCAAATCTTTTATTTCTGCTTTACTGAGTGTATTGGCATAATGTGTGTCAAAATCAGTTAATTGAGTCTTGCTATCTGAAACAACATACAACTCGACATGAACATAATCCTCTGCTTGATAATATGACTTACTAGATTTTTCGGAAATATCGGTTGTGGTTACTAGATCATTTGATATTTCAGTTTCCGTACTGATATATTGACCGGATCCTTCATTGAATTGCCAATATCTAAGTAGATTAGACTCTGTGCCAATTAACTCCTTATTGTAATTTTGTAAAATTTGATCTGATGTTCTAGCTTCTGACCAGACCCTAACCTCATCAATATATCCTGAAAAATACGTATCATACTTAGTATTACCGCCAATTTCAAAATTTGCTGATGAAGAATCATAACTCATATTTGTACTTGAACCGCTAAAAACTCCATTTTTATAAAAAAGAGCTGCTTTGCCATGATCAAATACTCCCGCAATATGTTGCCATTCATTTATATCAACTTTTATTTTTGTATTATATGGAATTTCACCCGTAAAAATCACCCATTCATCTCCTTGTTGAACCAATGACCAATCAAATCCACTATCCCCCGTATTTAGAACATGTCTTCTCCCTTCTGAAATACTCGTAGGATGTACCCACGCCTCAAAAGTATAACTACTTTCTGTTGACAGTGACTGATCTATTTCTAAATTAGTTTTAATATAATCATTCATGCCATCAAACGCTAAGGCAAAATTATCAACGTCTTTATTTTGAAAAGGCACGTCAGAACTGCTCATCCAATCAGGATCATTTGTATCCAAAGACGTACTGCTACCTAACTTAACTGAACCATAATCAACATCTAAATTAATATCACTTATCAAACTTTCGTTTTCTGGTATAGAAATCCGACTTAATTTCATCGGAAACACAATATTTTCAGATTCAAAAGTTAATAATATAGGAGAAGCCTGACCACTATTTAATTCGCCATTAATCGTAGCTCCATCAGCAGTTGCATCAATCTTAATAGCCACAATATACCAGTTATTATTTATATAATCTTGTAATAAATAATTATATTTTTCTGGAAATTCATAGCCATGGCCATTTAACCACTCAGATAAAGCCCCGCTTTCAGTCGCTTGTAAAGTAGTAATCTCATAATAATCAATTGTTTTCTCTTCGACCACTGTAACTTTTTCCTCTTCCTCACTAGCTGTCGCCGCTATAGTATAATTATCTAAAAATGATTTACTCCGATAATTGCCTAGATTATATTCTGTTATCTCATCAATATTTGTAAATAGCTCTCTAGATACTTTATTAACTTCTGGTTTATTTGGAGTCGGTATTAACCAACCAAACTCATCAGCATCACCACTAAATTTCATTGATATTGCCAAAGTCTCGATGCCATCTTCATAAAAGATTACAGCCTGCTGTTCATTTTCTGAAACTTTATAAATTGGATCATAAACCAAACCTCCATCCGCCAAAACAATTGAAGGCATTACAATTAAGACAAACAAACTTATTAATGAAGCATAGATAATTTTTTTCATACTATATTAATTTATTTCGTTTTTTATATATTTTAACAAGATATATTATCTCCGCTAAAAATATTGCTAAAAATACAAAAGCCAAAACTGGCATATACACATATTTAATATATTCTACTGATAATTGATAAGCTGTGTCTTTATAATGACTAATATAAGCATCAGAAATAACAACATAGGAAAAATATACAGACAGAACAAAACCTATAAAATAAATAGCAACTGAAAAATATTTCATGACATGACAAATAACCCTTACTTTCTTGCTCCGTTCCTTTAACAAAATAAATCCTGGAATAATAAACAAAAATCCAGCTGGAGATAATGCTATAAAAATTGTAACAAAAATTAAACCCACTAAAACATAAAGTGCTACTAAAATAACCGCTAAAGTTTTTGTAAATAAGCCTGGGCCAACACCCACCCCTCCCTTAATAATTGAGTCACTAATAAGGAGATCTTCTTTCATGTCTTTAGCAGTCATGGTGTCAGTTAACCTAGTAACCCAATATTTACTTGACTGAGATTCAAACCATGGATTACCATCTTCATCACTTGCCAAATTTTTTAAAGTTCTAGCTGAAAATTTATTAGCAAATTCAGCCCTAAAACCAGCTGCTTGTTTTCTGCTGTCAGCAATCACATACAATCGAACCGAGATGCTATTACTACTTGAAACTGACATCTGACTAATTTTTAATGGAAAGATAATATTAGGTGTTTTAAAAGTCATCATTAAAGGGGTTATCTGACCACTTCTAGATATTTCCAAAGGCAATTCTTCATCTAATAAGGGATCAATTTTTACTGCCACAAAATACCAATTATTCTCAATATAATCATCAAGTAAATATTCATGTTCACTTGGAATTTTATAACCATTTTCATCTAGCCAAGCAAATAGATCACCACTGTCTGTGGATTGTAGAACAACTATATTGTAATAATCAATGGTTTTTTGATTTACTATAGTAACCGTTTTTTGAAAGCCATCATCACCATCAAGACCAAGCGAACCCCCCGGCTCATTGGCTCTAAGAAAAACGCCATTATGCGGCATTGTTAACTCGTTAATATTTTTAAAAAGATCTTTTGAAACCTTGTCTACCTCTGGCTTATTAGGCACAGGAAGTATCCAACCAAAATCAACCGCAGAACCTTGATACTTAACTGTAACAGCTAATTTTTCAACCCCGTCCTCAAAAAATATAACCGCGCTTTGTTCGCTCTCATAAACATATCTAGCCCTAGGAGAAACCAAGCCACCGTCAGCCATGGCCCCCAATGGCAGACACAAAGCAACTAAACCCAAAATTACAAATATTTTGATTTTCATTTTATTCAAAAAATAATTAATTTTTATTTAACCTCTCATCTATTCGAGTTAAATCACGCGGGAAAAGAGTGGCTTGCTTAATATTATCAATCCCTAAAAATCGATAGGTTAATCTTTCTAATCCCATGCCAATGCCCCCTTCAGGTGGCATACCGTATTTAAAAGCTTGGAGATAATAAGAGAAATCTTCAGGTTTTAGTCCCCACTTAATAATATTATTTTTTAGCATTTCATAATCATGAATACGTTGACCACCAGTTGTCACTTCTACCCCCCTAAACAACAAATCAAAAGATAAAGTTTCTTTAGGATTTTCTGGATCTGGCATAGTATACATCGGCCGTTTTTTAGTTGGATAATGAGTAACAAACAAAAAATCTGAATTGTGATTCTTCTTAGACCATTCACAAAGTAATTTTTCATGTTCAGGCTCAAGATCTGGTTCACCCAGACAATCTTTATTATATTCTTTGTATAAAATTTCTTGAGCTTCACTAATTTTTAAAACAGGAATTTCTTTAGGAACAACGGGTATTTCTGCTGCATGTAATTTAAAATCATTTTCACATTTTTCTTCAAGTCTTAAGCAGATTGCTCGCATAGTCTCTTGCAACATCTGCATAATATCTTGATAATCTTTGATAAAACCAAATTCAAAATCCAAAGAAACATATTCTGAAAGATGACGACTAGTGGCGTGTTTTTCTGCTCGAAAGACTGTACCCACCGTAAAGACTCGTTCATAGACTCCAACCATGATTTGTTTGTAAAATTGTGGTGACTGACCTAAAAACGCTTTGTGCTCAAAATAATCAAGTTTAAAAACATTAGCTCCACCCTCAGTGGCAGCTGCTGTTAACTTTGGAGCTTGGATCTCAGTAAAATCTTGTGAGTACAGATAACCTCGATACCCTTCAACTATTTCCGCAGCCACTTTAAAAATTGCCCGATTTTTTTCAGCACGCATATTAAGCGGCAAATAATCTAAGTAAACATCTAAATTTTGCTTGGAGCCCAACTCAAAAGGTAAAATCTCAGCCTGAGAAATAATTTTCAATTCCTTAGCTAAAATCTCGACTTCTCCGGTTAACATCTCGGAATTAATTTGTTTAGCCCCTCTTTTTTGAATTATACCCCTAATTTCAACTATAAATTCAGGTCGCAAATCCTTGACCAAGTCAGCGCTATTTCCCAATTCAGCAGGAACCAAAACCACTTGAACAATCCCTGATCTATCTCGTAAATCAATAAAGCTAATTTTGCCCATATCTCGACGAGCATTAATCCAACCTTGTAAGACTACTTCCTCCTCAGCTTTTTCTGCTGTTTCAGCAGCTAAAATTCTATTTTTTGACATAAATTTTTGCTAATTACTCATTAATTATACGATATTTTTAATTTTTTGCCTAATCTTGCCTTACCCTACCCCAAATAAAAAATACCTAAAAAAATCCAGATTAAACTGGACTTTTTATATATTTATTTACCAAATAAAATCCATCTGCTATAATAATAGCCAATCTCCTCGGCATAGGATGCCACTTGAACCTTCTTCGCCGCTTTTCACCCAACCCCCCCCAAGGACTGGGGTTTTTTTATCTATGGCTTAAGACGATTTATCAACCGTGGAAAAGGGATAGTCTCTCTGACATGTTTAAGGCCACACAACCAAGCTACTACTCTTTCCAAACCAAGACCAAAGCCAGCATGCGGAACTGAACCATATTTACGTAAATCAAGATACCATTGAAAATCAGTTAAATCTAATTTTTCTTGTTTCATTCTTTCTAATAAAATTTCATAATCATCTTCACGCTGTGAGCCACCAATAATCTCCCCAAAACCCTCTGTGGCGATTAGATCATCCCCGAGGACGATATTTTTATCTTCAGGATCACGCTTCATATAAAAAGCTTTGATATCTTTGGGCCATTTCTCAACAAAAACTGGGACTGTCAAATCTTGAGTTAATAAAGTTTCATCTTCAGCTCCTAAGTCATCAGTCTCCTTAATATTTGAACCAAGCTTTTGTAATTTGGCCACAGCTTCAGCGTGGGTCAATCGAATAAATGGTGCTTTTATTTTTTTCAAAGGCTCAATATCTCTTTCCAGAGTTTCTAACTCAGCTATATTTTTTTCTAAAACTTTGACAACTACATAACAAATTAATTCTTCTTGAAGCTGCATATTTTGCTCATGATCATACCAAGCCATCTCGGCATCCATCATCCAAAACTCTGTTAGATGTCTTCTGGTCTTGGATTTTTCTGCTCGAAAAACTGGCCCAAAATCAAAGACTCTCCCATGAGCAACAATTGCCGCTTCTAGGTAGAGTTGGCCAGATTGTGAAAGATAGGCACTACCCATATCAAAATACGGCACCTCAAAAAGAGTTGTTGTCCCCTCACAAGCGTTGGGTGTTAAAATTGGTGAATCAATCTTACAAAAACTTTTTTCAGCAAAAAAATTATAGATCGACTGAATAACAGTATTTCTGATTTTTTGAATAGCAATTTGTTTATTTGACCGCAGCCACAAATGACGATTGTCGAGTAAAAAGTCAGGGCCGTGCTCTTTTTTCCCTATAGGATATTCTGCTGCTAAATTATATATCTCTAAAATTTTAACTTGCAATTCAAAAACACCGGGTTGCTTAGGATGCTCTGAAACTTGTCCAGAAATAATAACTGATGACTCTTGAGTCATCTTTTCAACTTCCTGCCAAACTTTAGGATCTACTTCACTTTTGACAACAATAGCTTGAACAAACCCTGAGCCATCTCTAATTTGTAAAAATGAAATCTTGCCACTTGATCGAAAATTATAAACCCAACCTTTAATCTCAACTTCTTGATCTTTATAATCTTTTAAATCTTTTATTAAAATCATGCTTTTTTCTTTATTAATTTTCCGTGATGTTTTTTGTGAATAAAATGATATTTAGCTAACTCTATCATAATAATATTAAAGATACCAAATCCAACAACCACTAGCCACTCCCAAGCATCAAGTGGCTGAGTATTTAAAATTCTTTGCATAAAAGGTACGTATAAAGCAGTTAGTAAAAAAACTAAGGCCAAGGCAATTGAGCCAAGTAGCCACTTGTTGTCAAACAAATTGACATGCAAGATACTTTTCTTTAGATTTTTACAAGAAAAAACAAAGAAAAATGAATCAATACCCAAAGTCGCAAAAACAAGTGTCTGGGCATAAGCCAAGTCATCAGTTACTCGCAAAACATACCAAAACAAACCAAATAAAACTAAGTCAGTAACTAAACCAATAATAAATATTAAGGTTTTAACTTCACTGTCAAATAATTTTGCTTTGTGGCCTTGAGCTTTTTCTAGCATAACATCAGGATCTACCGGCTCAAAAGCCAGGGCCATATCAGGAAATGAATCTTCAAAAAGATTAATATACAAGATCATCGCCGCAGTCAAAGGCAACGGCAACCCAAAAAGTAAAGCTCCAGCCACCAAAACCACTTCAGTGAAGCTGTCAGAAAGAATATAAGTAATTGATTTTTTAATATTATCAAAAATACCCCTACCCTCACGAATCGCATTAACTATCGAAGTAAAATTATCATCTAAAATAACCATATCAGCTATCTCTTTGGCAACATCCGTGCCTGAACCCACCGCAATCCCAATATCAGCTTTTTTGAGAGCTGGTGAATCATTAACCCCATCTCCAGTCATTGCCACCACTTCACCTTTTTTTTGCCAAGCATCAACGATCCGAATCTTGTGCTCAGGTGAAACCCGTGCATATACTTTTATCTCAGAAACTTTTTCTAATAAATCCGCATCAGTCATTTTTTCCAAATCAGTACCCTCTAAAACATTTTCTGCCTTGACCTCAAGGCCAGCTTCATTAGCGATCGCCACCGCGGTTAGTCGATGATCACCAGTGATAATAACTGTCCTAATCCCTGCTTTCTTAGCAGCCTCTATTGTCGCAAAAACTTCATCTCGCAAAGGGTCCTTAATCGCCACAAAACCTACGAAAACAAAACTATCTTTTTTGTATTTAAATTCTTCGCCAAATTCTTCAAAATCATTATCAACCATCTGATAGCCCAAAGCCAAAAGTCGCAAACCTTTTTTAGAAAGCTCTTCAAAATCATGAGCAAACTTATCCTTACGCTGTTCATCAAAAATTTTCTCTTCACCACCGATCCTAATCTTTTTTGACATAGCAACAACTTTTTCTGGAGCACCCTTTAAATACATTATATTTTTATTTTCAGATTTTTTATGCAAAGTCACCATGTATTTTCTGGCTGAATCAAAAGGAATAGTATCTAGCCTTGGTTCAGTTTTTTCTAGATCATCTTTGGAAAGACCAAAGCTTAAACCAGCTCGAAGCAAAGCTCGTTCAGTGAGATTACCAGAGATCTTCCAAGACTCCATGGTTTCCTCAGAATTTTCAACAAAAGCATCATTACATAGCAAACTAATCTGCAAGCCTAACATCATTTCATCTGAACCCTTGATAGCCTCAGTCTTAGATGTATCAAAAGAATGATTATAAGTTATAATATCTGAGACTTTCATTTCACCCTTAGTCAAAGTCCCAGTCTTATCTGTACAAATAACTGTCGCTGATCCCAAGGTTTCTGCGGAAACTAAATTCCTAACCAAAGCTTTTTTCTTGAGAATCTTTTGCATCCCTATAGCCAAAATAACAGTCGTTGCGATAACTAATCCCTCAGGTATGGCGGCGACAGCAATGGCGACTGAAGTAATAAAGATACTTTCAAAACCCATTCCTCTTAAAAGACCTGTAATAAAAATAGCTACAGAGATTAGGACAACTACTATTGCTAAGGTTCTCGAAAACTTAGCTAATTTTTTTTGCAAAGGAGTTTTTTCATCTTGAGTGTTTTTGATCAAAGCGGCTATCTTGCCTAGCTCGGTCTTGAGCCCAGTTGTTGTGACAATAGCTCGAGCAGAGCCTTTGACAACAACGGTCCCAGAAAAAACCATATTAGTGCGATCACCAAGATGAATATCATTTTTGAGCTTTTCAACTTGCTTATTCTCTGGCATTGACTCTCCTGTTAAAGAAGCTTCGTCAACTTCAAGATCTTTGGCCTCAAATATTCGCGCATCTGCTGGAACTTTTGTCCCGCTTTCTAAAAAAATAATATCTCCAGGGACTAAATCTTTTGTATCTATACTCATCTCATGGCCATCTCTGAAGACATGGGCCTTATAAGCTATAACCTGACTTAATTTTGCCAGAGCATTGTTGGCTTTATTTTCCTGAACAAAACCAATAATAACATTGATCAAAATAGCAGCTAAAATAATGCCAAAATCAACCCATTCTTGTAGAGCTGCGCTAACTAGAGCGGCAGCTAATAAGATGTAAACAAGTGGACTTTTGAATTGTAAAATTAAAATCAAATACCAAGGGCTACCTTCACGATGAGGGATTTGATTTGGTCCTTCGTGAGATAATCTTTTAGCTGTTTCATCCCTTGCTAAGCCTTTTTTAGAAGTTGATAATTTTTCGAGTGTCTCAGTAACTGAGAGGTTATAAAATTTAATCATATACTCTTATATTAGCAAATTTAATGGTAATACTCAAAGTTAATTTTACTTTTTTTGAGCTTAGCTTCGACTATCTGATCAGGCAATAATTTTTCGTCTTTGATTTTGACCCGGATAAAGTTCTCCGTAAAGCCATACCAAAAATCATTTTTCTGACCCTCAATCAAAATCAAGCTGATTTTCCTAAGATTTTTTTGAATAAATTTTTTAGTCAATTCAAGGCTCAATTTTCTCAAAACTTTACTCCGCTCAATTTTTGTTTTTTCACTCACCTGAACTGGCATTAAAATGGCTTTAGTATGTGGTCGCTTTGAATAAGGAAAAACATGAATTTTTAAAAACCCCACTTTTTTTACAAATTTAATAGTCTCTTGGAAAAGCTGATCTGTCTCCCCTGGAAAGCCAACTATTACATCCGTGGTTAAAGAAAATCCTGGTCTTATCTTTAAAACTTTTTTATACAAATCCAAATATTGTTGAGTTGAATATTTACGATTCATTGCATTTAAAATCTCATCACTACCAGACTGGAGAGATAAATGCCAGCTCGGCATCAAACGCTTGTCTCTAAATAATTTAATAAACTCGGGAGTAATTAAATATGGATCCAGAGAGCCAAAACGCAGACGAGATATTTTTGTATCCTTTAAAATCTTTTTAACCAAACCAGCTAAATCTATTTTTCCAAATTGATACTTGCAAATATTTACGCCAGTTAAAACTATTTCTTGAATCCCCTGTTTTTCAACTTGTTGAATTTGCTTGATTATTTCACTAACAGAAAAAGATCTAGGCTGACCCCGGAAATACGGAATCACACAATAGCTACAAAAATTATCACAACCAGTTTGGATTTTTATTTGCGCTCTATTACGATTATTTTTTATATTAGGCTCAGCCAGGAGGCTGTGCCCTAATTTTTTACCAGCTCGAGCCTCCCGGCGGGAGATATATAAAATAAATTTATTTTTAATTTCTAAAAATGCTTGTTCCTTGTCCTGAACCACATAGTCAACCTGGGAAATTAATTTTTTTTCTAAACAACCCATAACTACTATTTGACCAGATTTATTTTCCCTGAATTTCTTGATTATATTTAAAGACTTATTAGTTGCTGATTGAGTAACTGAACAAGCATTGAGAATCAACAAATCAGCCTGATCCAAACTAGACCAAGTCAAACCAAGCTTTTCTAAGCTTTGCCTTAGATCAGCTGACTCAGCTTGATTCAACTTGCAACCTAAGGTTTTTATATAAAAATTCATGTTTATATTCTAACACAAAAAATAAGGCCTAAAATTATCAACGCCTGAAAAAATCATTTTTTTATTAGTGTTTAATAATTTCTAATTTTGCTTTATCCTGATGAGCAGATAGCTGAGCAGTCCCTCCGATTGGAAAAGTAAAAATCGGCGTAGTGTGTCCAAAATCAACATTGGCAATAATCGGCAAAAAATTTAACTCTTTTTTTGATTTAACAATTTGCCTTAACAATTCTGGAGTCATCTCAGTAGCAGCTTGAAATCTCCCAAAAACTAGAGCACGTACTTTTTCAAAATCAGGCAGATGAATTATTGATTGCAAATCTCTATCAATCGTAGCAACATGGGCTTCATCGTCATCTTCCAAAAACAAAATACTGTCTTTAATGTCGGGCATAAACTCTGTGCCTTGCAAAAGATTGAGTGTGCACTGATTACCACCAATTATCTTGCCCTCAGCTTCACCCTCATTGATAATCCAAAAACCATCATTCTCAACAAAATTACGATTTTCTTGATCAGTCGCCCACCTATCATCACTCCACTTTGGAGATGGTCTAACTTCAAACGGACTATCACTAAATAAACATTTTTTAAAATACTCAAGTGCATAATCAAAGCCCTGCTTATCTCCAAAAGAAAAAAATTGCGGACCAGAGTAGGTGACTAAACCTGTTTTGGCATAAATTGCATTGGTCAAGGCCGTAATATCAGAATAACCACAAACGATCTTAGGATTAGCCCTGATCAAATCATAATCAAGATAACGTAAAAGCTGATTAGAGTTAAATCCTCCAATAACAGTTATGATCAGCTGAATTGACTTATCAGCAAATGCTTCGTGCAAATCAGCTACCCGGCTCTGAATAGATGAAGAGCTAAAATCATCCATTTCATTAACATGTTTAGCAAAAGTCAAATTTAAACCAAGCTCTTGAAAACGCTGAAGAGCTTTGGCTTTTAACTCTTCATTGATCCAAGGCAAAGCCAAACTTCTGGCAGGAGTAATGACCCTCACTCCAGCTCCTTTTTTTAATTTTGAAGGGATTGTGCTCATATTAACTTAAAATTATTTTTCTTAATATCCGCGTCTAGCTGATGTTTCAGCTGACTTTTTTAATTATATCATAAAAATATTTAATTTAAATTAACAAATTAAGTGAATAAGCAGTAATGATCCAAGGTCAAAACTCTTTATTATTTTTTTGTTCTATAATATTCCTCGATAATTTTATGAGCAGTTTCTACAAGCTCAGTGTGTCCACGATTTACTCTTGGATCATTATCCATGTCTGAAACATGCCTATCATTAAAACCTAATAATTTACCTTCTACTTCAGAAACATCTGCTTGACCGATATTGTGTTTTGTTTGAAATTCACGAATTGCCATTGTAGGATTTCCATCATAAAAAACAAGATGCTTTGGTCTTTGCTCTGGATGTTGTTTAAAATATGCTTCCCAATATTCTTTTGAAGAGACTGCATTTTCTGCTCTTTGCCAATTGGCTCCTGATTTTTTTAATAAATTTTGCATAGCTTCTTCAAAAGTTGCGTCATCTTGCCAATGCAATTTACCCATTTGGATCCACTCAGTAATGACGCCTATCCCCAGGTCATCTGCTACTTCCTCGCAAAATCCGAGTTTTAACATTTCTTGTCTAAATACATCCATACAATTTCTTTCCTGATCTCTTTGTCTCCCCTCTTGCTCGTATTCTTTAAGTGCTATTGTAGCGGGTGATTCATCATTTAAACTTTTTGCCCATTTAATAAAAGCTAAAATTAACTCTTTGTCTTCAATCATTAATCTTTTTTCCTTACCTTCAACTATTTCAATTTTAGAAGCATATTTTGAACCGGTGGCTAGATCAACTGGTGTATTTTCTGGTAAAAAAACCAAGCCAGCGTCAACTGAAATACCTGGGTTATCTAAAGTCGCAGGCCAAACAAAGACATCATTCCATTTTCCTTCGCTTTAAGCTTGAGTAAATTTTTTCTCAGATCCATTAAAGGCATAATCATGTTGCGAAGCCAAAACATCAGTAGGGTACAAAAAGAAAGCCTCATTGCTTTTTTCTCCACCATAATATCCGTCTGCCACAATTTGAGCTGCAAAATGAACTGCTGTTTTGTCGGGATATTTTGGAGCTCCGCCCAATGAATTATGGATATTAGCATCTAATCTTTGTTTTGATGTTTCTTCATTTTCAGCTTGTAATATCCACTTTTCAAGAAACTTTTGTATGGACGCTTCATCTCTTGCCAACAAACCATTTCCAACTGCCATTGGGGGACGAAGCAACTTTTGATCAAGTAGTACGCCAGTTAATCCATCGTGAAATTCTAATAAACCAGCGTTATGATAAATCATAGCGTTATGATCTCGAAAGCCTTGTCGAGTAACATGAGATAAAAAATATGGATTTAGTCTACGCCACAAGGCGATATATTCCTCAGTGCTCAACTCAGCAAGTATTTCTGGTCGAAGAAATTCTCTTTTTTCTTCGTTTGACAAAGGCATTGTTTCCATTTTGGCATAATATGCTTCAAGCATTTTTTCTGGATCAGGAAATTCCGCCTGTTCTTTAACAAGTTGTTCTAAATCTTCACGAAGTTTTAATGCTTGAATAGTAAACTCTTCTATTTCAGTCTCCATGGTTTCGATTTCCGCCTGCATCTCTGCCACGGGCATGTCTTTGACTTTAAAAAGCTTTTTTAATTTTACTGCAAATGTTTCAAGTCTTTTTTCCAAAACTAAAACTTTTTCTGCCTTGAGTGCGTCCAATTTTTTTACTTTTTGTTCTTTTTGCTCAAACTTTTCTTTTTTTCCCATAAATTTTTCGCCAACCGTAGCTGCTCGGGCTCTTACATCGGAAATTTCTGTTTCAAGAGTTTGACGGCCTTGAATATCATATTTTTGCGAAATAGCTTGTGGGTCAAGCAAAGTGCGTTTAATTTGCTCAATATTTTGGCCCTTGACTTCGACGCCTATCTCTTGGGTAGATTCAACTTCTGACTTAGCTTCACCAGCTAATTTTCCTGTATTAGCTTGTTGCGCAAATCTTTGTTCTGGATTATTCATATTTATAAAACTTAATATGTTATATATTAGCTTAAATTAAACAAAAATTCAACCAAAAAAATATACGCCCACCAGCCAAAACATAGACTAAGACCTAAACTAACTCATCTAAATACTTATTTTTTAAGCCACTCTCGAGTAAGCCATTTTTTTACTAAAGCTTCTTCAACATCAATTTTTAATTTTTCAGCTATAGCCAACACTAATCCCAAAACATCAGCTAATTCTTTGGATAATTCTTTTTTAGACGCCTGTGGCGTCAGGTATTTCGCTGGTCGACATCTTTTTTTGTGAATTAAAAATGATTGTGTAAATTCACCAAGTTCCTCAGTAAGCTTTAATAATAAATAATCATCACTGACTTTTATATTATCCCTGTCTAAATTATCTAGAAATACCTTAGATACTTTTTTCTGTAATTGTTTAATTTCCATATTTTTATAAAAAATTAAATTATTTTTTCAATTATTTTAGAAAATAATTTTTCATATTCAGGATTATATTCAACAACAGGCACTAAATTTACCATCGCTTCCACAAATTTTTTATCATAAGGTAATTTTCCTAAAATAAGTATTTTATTTTTTTTCGCAAAATTTTCTATTTGTTTTGTAAATTTTTTATTCAAATCATATTTATTTATTACAATTCCATGAGGTATTTTAAAATGATTAACAACATCAAAAGCTCTCTTCAAATCACTTAAGCCAGAAGGAGTTGGTTCTGTTATACCTATAACAAAGTCACTATCTCTAACAGCAGCTATTACCGGACAGCCAATCCCTGCTGATGAATCTACAATCATAAAATCTGCATCAACAGCAATTTTCCGTGCTCTTGTTTTCACGACTTCAACAACATTACCTGAACCAGCTTCACCTATTTTTAATTGTCCTGAAACAATGGAAAATTTATATTTTGTTTTAGCTTCGCCAATAGTTGCATTTTTAACCTTTTTCAAACTTATACCTTTTGGGCACAAAAGTTGGCATGCTCCACAGCCTTCGCATAAAAATTTATTTATTTTGGGGATTTTATTTTTCTTATCCCATGTAATCGCAGAAAATGCACAAACATCAACAATATTTTTACAATTTCTGGCTTCTTTATTTACAACTGCTTTGTAATTTGTTGATATCTCTTCTTTTTTCTTTAACTCTTTTATTCCTAAAAGTAAAGCCAAGTTGGGAGCATCCACATCGCAATCAGCTGCTACTATTTTGTATTTTTTAGCTAACAAAATAGCTAATGATGCAGTTAAACTACTCTTTCCAACTCCTCCTTTTCCAGACAAAACAGTTATGGTTTTCATATTATTAATATCTCCTTTTTATTTATTATTTATTTTAAAATCCCTATAATCTTTTGAATGGCTGGATGCCCTATCGGTCTTCCAGCAGAATAATCTTTTTCTATTTGTTTGCTATAGGGAATTTCAGCAAGGATTTTTATTTTGTGTTTTTTTGCTGTCTTTATTATTATTGCTTTATCAGCAATATCAGATCTGTTTAAAACAATGTGTGACTTTATTCCAATACTTTTCATTAACTTTAAAATTAAATCTAAATCATGATTTCCAAGTGGCGTAGGCTCAGTTACTGCTATTCCCAAATCAACATCAAGCAAAACTGCAATTACTGGGCAATGTGTTCCTGCCGCTGTATCAAATATTATATAATCGTAATTTTTCTCTTTTTGTTTTATATATTTTTTAACCGCATTTACAATCAAGCTTGACTCTTCTACTCCTGGTTTCATCTTTCCTGATATTAAATGAAGATTATTTCTTTTTCCAATAAAAATTTCTCCTATCTTTTGTTTTGACTCAGATATTGCACCAACAGGACAAGCAATCTTACAAGCTTTACATCCGGTGCATTGGTCAGAGATAAGAATAGGATTTTTTCCTTTTACAAAAACAATTGCATGCTCTCTGCAAACCTCTGAACACCTTCCACATTTTATGCATTTTTCAGGATCAATTTTGGGAATCATGTTTTCAACATCTTTTACCTTTTTTGTTTTTATCCCAAGAATCAAATCATCATTTGGACAATCAACATCTGCATCTATGAGCAAAACTTTATTTTTTTTAGCAAGTTCAAAAGCAAGGGCTGTAGCTATTGTTGACTTACCAGTCCCTCCTTTACCACCAGTGATTGCTATTTTTTTCATAGCTTTTTTAAAGTTTTTCCATTCCTCTGTGCTGAGGCCCTGTTGGCTCTGATAATTCTATTAATTCCCCTTTAATAAATTGCTGAACAGCCTCACTAATTTTACCTTCTCCTTGATAAACTTTTATACTTAATTGGCTAAAAACATCATGTGCCCTTGGCCCTAGATTTTTAGAAATTACAGCTTCTACTTTTTGATTAGCAACAAGCTCGGCAGCTGTTATTCCTGCTCCACCTGCTTGTTCTATCGCTATATTTTCAATTGCTTTAATCTCTTTTATTTCTTTATTCTCAATTTCAACAATAACAAAATAAAGACATCTCCCAAATTTTACATCTACATTATCTTCTAATGTTTTCCCGGTTGAACTTATTGCTATTTTCATATTTTTACTCTTTTTTAATTTTTTATATAATTAATTAATTTTTTATACTTTCATAATTAATTTTACTCCCTTTGCTAAAAAAATCAAAAATATCTTCCTAACCCTTTTTTATAAATTGAACGAAACAAGTTTGGATAAATAAATCTTGTTATTTCTTTCTTTTTTGCCAAACAATCAAAAAAATTGTTAAGGCTATAAAAAGTAAAGCTGTTCCAACATAAGCAAGAAAATTTGTTTCTGGCTCTGGAAAAAAGAACAGAACTATAAGTCCAATGACTATAACTATGGGAATCAAAAAATTTGATTTCATTATTTTAATTTAACGTCCACTTTTAGCTGATATTTCAACTGACTATCTTAATTATATCATAAATTTTACGAAAAAAAGGTCATCTTAACATTGATTAAAAATAATATTAAAATATATTATTACAGTCTAAAGTGGACTGTACGAACACAGGAGGTAAAAATGCCGACTCTTAAAGATTTTGATAAACTTGACGCTGTTGTCCCACAAATCATCGCTTATGAGAAAGAAACTCTCGGAAGATCAAGACAGATGCAACTTGAAAAAGAATACAATCGTCACCGAAAAGATTTTTTTGACGCTCTCGCAGAAGAACAAGGCTTCGAAGATCAGACCGAAACCGGAGCTTTGCCCCTTGAAACAGAGCTCGGCGAAAAAGCGACCGCCGCCATGGAGGCATATCGAAAGCTCCTTGCATCTCGGATGTAGTACCACAGAGCCATTAGCCCGTTTGCGTAAACGGGCCTTTTTATTTACAAAATAAAAAACCCCAGTTGAGCAAAAATTTTGCAAACCTGGGGGTTAAATTTTATACCATTTATTCAGGCGGCCTTAAGGGCCTCTTCGACCTGCTCGCAATACCAACGCCAGCTTTTACGACGATGCTTGCAGAACAAGTCATAGGCGACCTCAAGAGCTTTGAGCATTCGCTTATTGAATTCCACGAGCTGGTCTGGGGTAATCTCGTCCTTGAGTTGCGGACCCTCATCCGAGTAAAAAAGACGACAGGCCCTGCGCCACTCAGGGTGGAGCTCACAGAATAAGAAGTCAATCATAGAATGATACCTATCCACCTTTTTACGAGCTGAGACATAGCCAAGCGCAGCCTGAAAATCGGTATCATCAAGTAAAGCTTCCACTTCTGGAAAAATTGAGTTCGTAATGCCGCCAGCAATTTGAAGCTCCTGAATCATTATCCGCCTTTGTCGCATTTCCAAAAACATACCCGGCATAATAGCCTCCCTTTCCTGAAAAAATATTTCAAGTTTGAATGTACTCTTAATGTACGTTTGATAAGTATTTTTAACAAAAAAATACTCATCTGTCAAGGGGTCATCCGCGACAACATCGCAAAGATCACCACTTACAAATAAGCCAAAATAATCCTAATAATCAGCTTATTTAAAAAAATTCTTTTCTCATTACAAAACTATAATTTTTTCCAACTGGCATTAACTAATGTATATTGATCTAATTCTAAACTTGGATAAGTTTTATTATTTTTTAAAACAGATGCAAATGCCCTAATTGTATGATCTTCTAATTTTTCTAAAATATTTGAATATTCTAATTTTATAATATCATAACGAAATTTATCCCAATCTCCCGGCATATTTTGATGAACTCTTCCAGGTTTAACCCTCTTCCCTAAAATCTCTGCCTTACCAATATATAATAATTTTTTTCTAGTATTGACAAGGTAGTAAATTACATTTACCACATCTGCATGTCGCTTAAAATCATTTACTTTAATCCAACTTGTACTCCTAGAAATTAAATATTTTTTATTTTTATCGAACAACCAACCAAAAACATTTTCCTCTGCCAATCTTTCAAATAATGTACTCCATTCATTCTCGATTCTAATAAAAACCTCACATTTAATTCTTGTCTCATTAATTGGTTTAAATATTAAAACTTCCTGTTGTCCACTTTGCATCTTAGTTCGAAAATGTTTTCTTGAAGACTTTGAAAGATCAAATAATTCTTTTTGACTTTTTAATATAATATAAGATTGAATAAAGGTTTTTCTAAACTTTCTTAAAAAATCTTTATTATTATCCCACCTTATTTGATAAACTTTCCCCTGCTTACGATTAACATGGCAAATTTTTACTTTATATAATTTTTTATTCCATAAAATTTCAATATCTCTCTGCGTACCAGCCTCTAACTTTTTTCCCTGATCAAAATAAGGTATAAATTTTTTTGGCAAAGTAAAACCCCAATCCATCATGGATCTATCAATTTTTTTATAATATTCTGGAATCATAATAATTTAATTATAAATAATATATTAACGGTACCAAAAATCAATTTTATTAGCCACTACTTAAATTTTTGATTTTAAAATTTTTTAAAACAATTGGGCGTTAGCCCGAAAAAGAAAAGGAATATTTCAGCTAACGTTTGCGTATCATGTGATTGTCCCTCGAAGCTTCAGCGTAGAGGGATATCATATATACGCTGTTAGACGATGTTTTAATTACTAATATTATTTTTTACAGACCTCCTTGTAGCGGATATAAAGTACTATGATCTCTAAACTCATCTCCTAAATCAACGATGCCACCTGAACGAATATCAATGACACTACTCGCACCGTCATGCATTACAATTATGTGATTGTCATCAATCCATTGTATAGGCAGATATTCGCCTTGGAGTATCGTATCAACGACTCTCGTGATAACGTTGAACTTTTTTAATGACTGATCGGACATGCCATATGTATGTTCGCCGAAGACAATGACATTATTTCGCAACGGTAGGTGACCAAGCATATAACTCGTTGCAGTTCGATATAATTCGCGAGTGACTTGAGAAGTGGTGTTGTAACTTTCTAGAAAGAAGCCGTTTTGAAATAAACTTCGACTTATAAATACCTCTTCCGCTAAAGGATCATACCCTAAATACTGAGGATCTTCTTCAATTGGTACATCAAGCAGTAACGCGTGTTCCCCAGTTTGTATGTCTAATTTACTCAGGTGCATTTCATGCTGAGCGTCGCCCGTAGACTCATAGTAAGAATAGAAAACGGTGTGGCCATCAATGATATCTACCCAGTCGAAGTTTTTGTTCGATGGGATGTCCAAATCATCAGGCTTCCACTTTAACATTTGACCCTCACGTTCTACAAATAATTGTAAACGTTCATAATCACCGTTTCTTGCCAAGAACGCACTAATACCGCTTCGTTGCTGGTACTGAACCATCTGATAATCTGAATAAGTCTTTGTTAATTCGCCACTGTAGGAATAGTATTTTGTATCCCCCTTATCACCAAAATAATCTGTCACTATGAAACCATTTCCCGTGTCTAACGCGAGAAAATCGTTGGAAGAAAATAAAACAAGCTCGTCCCACTTCCTGGTATTTGTTCGGTAACTGAGAACTGAAATGGTGCTATTCTCGCTCGGTTCGGTAAAAAAAAGTGATAGCCGTGGCAGTTGATTGGTAATTTGAGTATCTGATGTTTCTGTACCTGAAAATGATATCCATACAAGATAACCTCCACCTAGTACAACCACAGCGATGATGATTGAAACCAAAAATGTTTTCATAATTTTATATAAATTTAATAATAAAGAATTGCGTGGGAGAGGTATAAAACCCTGCCCACGCAATTGAAATAGAGGTTATTCGGCACCCAGGTCAAGCACATCAATACCGATGTATTCATCTAGGTCCTTAAGTGTTCCGTCGTCTCCACCACTGCTGATCACTGAAAATGGATGCCTGCCAATAACCTCACTCGCCAACCAGTTAGCATCAACCACGTCTACACTGGTGACGTTAACACCAGCCGTACCGGCCAGAATAGCGACAACGATTGCCGTATGCCCGTTTACCGTTTTCGACTGAATCAGATCACCAACATAGACCTGGCCAGCCAGCTTGGTATAGTTGCTTGAACCGTTGTAATCATTGATCACCTGCTGATACGTTGGAAGGAAACTCTGATACGTCCCACTGCGGTATAATATCAGATCGGCGAAATGCCGACACTGGCCACCTCGCCCATGGTCGTCATCATCCATGCCATAATCTTCGAGATCATGGTAGTAAGAATAGTACTCAGACGCATCGTCTCCGTAATGATTCTTTTCCGCAACATACGCATTGGAATCACTGTAGATGTAATTCCAATCGCTGACGGCATAGCCGTTAATATCCTCCGTCGAACCACCGTTGTGACTCGTATTTAAGGCGTAAAATGCCTCAAGTTGAATAGCAGTCCGAGTATCCCAGTGAAGTCGCGCAAAGATGTTGGTATTATCGACGGATACAGGGTTGGACTGGTCATCAACTTTAGAACAGCCGACAAACAACACCATCATGGCAAGAGTCACGAAAAACATAATCTTCGAGTATCGCACTGGATACCTTCTTCGGGTTTTTAGTTCTCATCCAAACAACAATTTTGACAATAACATTCATTCTTCGATAACGACCTCCTTTCTTTGGTTTGAAATGTGCTATTTTAGTTTTAGGTTTTTGAGTTTCGTAATTAATTATAGCATACTGCTTGTCTCGTAAAAAATAATATTAGTGATTAAAATTTCGCCTAACGTTCCAGTATATGCGATGTTTTGCGTAGTGTAACGGAGCAAAATATGGGAGAGCGAAGTGCAACGAGTGAACCGCATATACTGTGTTATACGCCCCGACGACCAAAGGGAGGAGAGCGCAGCGGGGCGCGACTGAAAGGAGCGAGTTCAAAAAATATTTTTCAATCTATTTCATTTTGACAGGCTTTTTATTCAATAATCAAAATTTGTTTTTTTTGTTTTGGATTTTGGGCAGAGGGGTTAGGGGTGAATGCCCAAAATTCAAAACTCCTTATTCTGTATTCTGTTTGAGGGAGGGGCAAGAGGGGAATTAAAGGGGTGAATTGCCCTGACCGAAAACTCTTCATTCTATTTTTGTATAAATTGCTTCAATGAAATCTTTAATTTCATTATTTGAATCCGTTTCTTGCCATTCTTCTTTTGTCATCTCGTTAAAAACATCAACATTTAAATCATTTTTGAAATTCTTTATTAATCCGATTTCCTTTAGGTGTCTTGCAACATCAGTATCAGTTTGAATATTAATTTTTGTAACATCCAAATCTGTACATTTTCGACATATTGCTTGTGGATGACAATAATTTTCAATTTCTCTTTTACTTAATTTTTTAAAATCGGCTGTGTCTTCATCACATTTTGCTTTTATTCTTTCGCACCATTTACCTTTTCCGTTTGACTGATCATCACCGTCAACCATTACGGAATAAAGATTATTGCCTTTTAGCTTCTTAAATAAATTGAGGTCAGCATAATTTTTTAATGAGCCACCACCACCGATAACACAAAGTATTTTGTCGTCTTCCAAGTCTTTATTTATCACGGTTTTTGCGTATGTTTCTAAAAAGTGAATATCATCTACACCTTCAACAAAAATTAAATATTTAATCTCTTTTAGAAGATTATAGTCTGGTCTTATTCCTAGCTCGTTTATAATTTGATCAATAATGTTTTGCTCCTCTCTGGAATAATGAGATATACCAAAATCATCTTTTGTGACTAAAATTGAATTTTTTCCGTCAGTTGCTCCCGCAAAAACTGGTGAATGTGTCGTTAGGAAAAACTGTGAATCTTCGGATATTCGAATAATTGAGTTTAG
>Ga0208769_1000182_pt1 | contig 33575 bp, 34 predicted proteins | sample AntAceMetag02UKC_FD_184768 | JGI IMG/M metagenome (GOLD analysis project Ga0208769, IMG submission 184768) | Saline lake microbial communities from Ace Lake, Antarctica- Antarctic Ace Lake Metagenome 02UKC (SPAdes) (version 2) | ecosystem: Environmental > Aquatic > Non-marine Saline and Alkaline...
CTGTAAGTAACCGATACTCAAAAAGCCCGTTTGATCTATCTCCGCGTGGCCTCCTGTCTACCGTGAATCCACCAAATTTTGGTTTTCTTAGATGCCTGAGTTGTGCAGAAATCGAAGCGTGTGGATTGCCTGTTCTTCGGTGTATTTCGTTGAGGGTTCTCCACCCGCCGTCTTTCATTGAATTGAATACTCTTTTGATTTGGCCCATCAGTCTTTTTTCGTCATATTCTGGATCATATTCTGGACCATCGAATAATTTTAATTGTTCCGCCATACTTCTCCTCCTTTTTATTTTTAATTGTCTTCAACATCTTTTCTGATCGCTTCTGCTATTCTTGACTTAATGCCGGAATTCTTGGATCCCCGACGGCTTCCCACCTATCTCGCTCGATGTCCTCGGCTATCTTTGCGCATCGTTCACGTACTTCAGCTATGGCCTTATCAATATCTTCCTGCCTGTAAACTCCCCAGGCTCTCTTGATATATTTGTTCATCTTCCGCCAGCAGAGGTGCGCTATCTGCTTTCCCCGTAAATATAGTCCTTCTCTATTACCACCAAATCTACTTTGCCCAGTGCAGTCTCTTTATCGTCAATCCAGATGTCGGCTACGCCCTCTACCTTGGGCACGATAGTGACTATCTCATCCAACCCAAGCTGTGCGATGATATGCTCGGCATATCCTATTCCGCCACCAGATCCAACAACGATACGACAATGCAGGCATTTACGCAGCATTAGAATCAACATGAGGATATCGTAGTCCGGTTTTCCATCTAACCCGATTATCGTGCCATCGATATCGAACCCAATTGTCATCACCTTATGGTCTGGAACTGGAAGCATCCTACCTCCCCATCATCAAGCACATACCGCAGCAACAATCCTCTATGTCTTTCTCTAACTTACATTGCATGCAAGTTTTTGAATCTATCTCTTGCTTAAAGCTCCCGCTGTGGTGATCTTTGCCTTTTGGAGTTTTCACCCTCACCTTGGCGGTCCATCCGCATTCGGTACATTTATACGTTCTTGTAGTGAATAGCGTCTTCATGATCTTCACTACATTTTACTTCTTTTTTCTCAATTTTTTCACTTTTTTAGTGATCTTCTTCCTGGATTTGGGTGCTTTCTTTGCATCCCTCTCCTTTTTAAAACGGCTTGGCTTAAGATGTCCCACACTGCCCTCACTTTGAAATTACGTAATAGAGGACATACCCCCAGCTGCAAATCCCGTGTAAAATCGCCCAACCAATTGAATGGTTAATCGAATAACTGAGGATCATCGCTAACGAACATCCCATGCTTACGCCCACACTTGGGGCTGTTGAATTGCTCATTTTTCTTTTCTCCCCTGGCAAGAGTAATTTATTTCGCCTCTCCATTGTCGCTCCCTAAATCAATTTTGGGCTTACACCTGTCGTCTGTGATTTGACACACGACAACTTGTATCGGCATATGCACCCGCAGTGCCACGACTATCAGCGGTGTAATTCACGCAGTTCCTTACGTTGATACCTATAGATCCACCTACGGCTATGGCGTCTTGGTTGGCTCCAAGGTACACGAATTCCCAGTTGTAAGTCTCTTGCTGTAACTTGGTCATTTCGACAATTTTCTCTCTCGTGAATTCGTGTGAAGAGTTTTCTGCTCCATCGGTTAAGATAACACAGATAACTTTGTCCGGTTTTTCTGTCTCCGGCATATTAGAAAAACGTGCACCAGCTTCATTGATCGTTTTTCCCAGAGCATCATAAAGTGCTGTCATTCCACGAGGAACGTAAGTCTTGTTGTTAAGGGGCTCTATCTTTTGGATATCTTTTCCATTCGCAATAACATCGTATTTATCATCGAAAAGAACGACAGTCATCTCAGCCTCTCCTGGCAGAGCCTTTTGTTCCTCTAAGAATTTATTAAAGCCGCCAATGGCGTCATTAATAAGGGGATTCATAGAACCACTTCGATCAAGCACACAGATGATAGATGTCTTATCTTTCATTTTATTCTCCTTTAAATCAGGCGGTCTTCACAGAAGGTTCCCCACATTTAGGGCAGTTCCTATGTCATAACCGCGTATCCATTCTTTTTTCTTTTTCGATTCCAATGATTTCCTCCCCAACATCTTCTGAGCGGGCTCCTTCTGGGTACTCCTTCACAAACACGTACATCAGCATGATGTATTTCCCATTTTTAGGAAGGGGACCTACTTTCATAACGGGACCGAATCGCCTTAAAAATGTGAGGCGATTTATCTTTTCATTCACCAACATGGCAAAACTACAAAGCATGGCGGGGTCCGTAACGCTTGGCTCATAATACGCCCCTAAATAACTGAGCTGATAGTTCACATCTTCATGCGAATATGTGTTCTCTTTATTGCAAACCAACTGTGAGAATTTTTCCTGTGCAATCGGCGGAAGGTAAGCGAAGAGAGGGGATGTCATATCCTTTGCTCGCAAAGAAGAAGATAGGATATCGCTGGGATCCTTATTTTCTTCCTTTGGGAGGAATTCGTCTGTTTTGGTGTCGTACACAAAATCTCTTTTTTTCTTCTTTTTCCGTTTCTTTGCCACAGAAACCGCGCATTCATTTATCTTTGATTCGTCATCAATGATCCCCTTCTCCTGTTTCTTGGCGATATAGTGCTCAAGGCAAATTGTCTCATAGTTTGAGATGTCCAACAGTCTTTCGTCTGAAACTTCTGTAGGGATATAAAAGGCCCTTAATTCTTTAATAGGGGCACGTTTCCCGCATTCACGACATGTGTAATCATCTCGTGAAAGGACCTCTCTAAATATTACTTTCCATTTTTTATTCTCTTCAGCTTTTTTAAGTTTTTGCATTTTCAATTCCTCTCTTTTTTTGCCCTTTACCACATAAAGCCATGGTTGGACTTGTAGTGTTCGCTTTGAGATCGCTTTTTTCACTTCGTCGCTATGTGTCTTACCCGCAAAGCCAGACACCCTATTCGATTGGTTGGTGTAGTTGTGCGGGCTGTCTCCAATCAAATTGTGGCCACGTGGCCTGGTTTGTATCTCAAAGTTCTTTATCTTTTCGTAAATCGTTTTTGGATTTCTCTTCAATTCACTTGCTATCTGGCAGATAGACTTCTTTTTGGTAACGTATTCATTCTCCAGCCATTCTTTGTTAAGATGTGGTGACTTCGTTTTTTTACCGTTATCTTGGTCCATTACAACTCGCTTTCACTCCCCCCTACTTCACGTACACACTGTGCTCTTCTAATCCTTCTTTGCCGATTGAAAACGGAACATCGATCTTTGTTCTGAAGAATCCGTAAACTTTTTCCGGCAATCCATAACTATATTTTTTCTCTATTATCTCGTCTGCAGTCTTCCCCATTTGTTTCGCTTTATTCAGGAGTAGGGCTTTCTGAGCATCAGATTTAATCACGCCCTCAGCGATCAGATAAGGAAACCGCCTGGACTCACAATATCTTTTCCACATCTGGAAGACATTGTCAGACTCAGGCGGTATCGTTGTTAATTCCAGGAATAAACAATTTTCTTCTATTTTAATCCTGTTTGAATCTCCAAATTTTTTTATTTCATGAAACTCATACGACGATATGCTGATCTTACCTCTTAACGGACCCCCCATTTTAAACCCCCTTTTTAAGTTGAGGGGATACTACACCCACCTAGACTATAGATCAACTTTTTTTTAATTAAAATAGGGTAACTCTTCACATTTTATTTCATATGACAATAAAATGTCCTTTACTTCTTTTTTGTTGTTCGCTTCTTTGAGTTCCGACAGAACCCTTAAAAACATACTATTCGACACTTCAACCTCACCTATCAAAGAGATCTGCCTGTTTAAGGCTTCATCCCTCTGCTGAAGTTGGTCTTTGAGTCCTATAATAACTTCGTCTTTCATCCCGGAAACACTTTCCAGTATGCCCAATTGTTCCTCCAAGAGGAGGACATACACATCCAGATTTGACATCACATTCCGGTGTAACCGGGATGAAAGCTCATCTTTCGCTGGGAAAAATATGTTTTTCTCAAAAAGGTTCAAGCAGTTTCTCCCATTTCTTTTTTAACGGAAAGCATCTCCACGCTGAAAATTGCCTTTTTCCCCGCAACTTCTTTATTCATATAGTCTGCAGGGAACATCACATCGACATCAAATTTTTCACCAGTTTTTTTACCGATAATGCCGTTCTGAAGATCATCCATGATATGCTGGTCACCGATCCTGAATTCAAATCGATCCGAAGCTCCTCCTTCAAAGACCTCTCCATCGACGGTGCCCTTGAAATTGATGGTCACCCAATCACCAGTTTTCGCCGGATCTTCACTCATGGTCCTTTTGAGGACCGTGTCATTCACCATCTCGAATTGGTCTAAAATCTTTTTGTTCTCTACTTTGAATTTGGCGTCAAAATCTTCATTTGTGATAAGCTTATTCTCCACCATTGTTTTGAGCATCACGTTTGTCTTACACTCCATGAACCCGAAAATATTCTGCAAATTCGCTTCTAACGTCGAAAGTCTTCCTGTCAATTCCTGCAAAACAACCGGAAGGCTCTTGCCTTGCTGAGGCTGCCCACCTGGAGCCGCTCCTGCTGCTCCTGCTGCTCCTGCTGGCGGTGTTGCTGGTGACGGCGGAATAGCGTTCGAGCCGACCACTTTTGGCTGAAATCCCTTGTTCATTTTCTCTCCGTTACTCATGTTCTCTCCTTTTAATTGGTTGTTTCCAAATCCTCTAATGGAATATGGAATCTGATTTTTGTTCTGAAATGCCCTACATGGGCGATACCATTGTTTTGATCAATTGCCAGGATCTGCACCTCATCATATGCTGAAACCTGTGATGCCACCGTAGAGGGCATCACATTCCCTGTGAGTATTATCTTAGCCTTTCCCCCTTGTGTTAGGGCGGTTTTAGCGGGACTGTCAGGTGTCACGGATTGGATGATGCTGCTTTGTTTGCCAGCGTTTTCCATGAGATTTTTCGCCAGATGTTTGAGTACCACCGCTTCTTCTGTGGAGAGGTTTGTTGAATATCGAGCACTTGGTGATTCCTGTTTCTCAAGAGCACCCCCTTCTTGCTCGTTTTCAATAGACTTGGCTGTTTTATCGCAGAACTCTGCAATTTTTTTCGCTGCGATCTTATGAGCATCCGTTGCCTCCCCCTCCGTCCATTCGAGTATCGTTTTGCTATCCGACAACTCCTTAAAAACCTTTATTAAATCAATCTTTCTTTGTATTCCCTTAAGTTGCTTCTCTAAAGTTGTCCCGGTTGCCTCTTCTATATTTTCATCTTCGAGTTCAAACATTATTGCCTCCTTTTAATTTTAAGTATCTTAAGTAAATAGAGGAAAAATGTCTAAAACTATTCCTCGTCTTTGTTAGGCTTTATGATGTCAGAAATTACTTTTTTAATAACATCGTCATTTTTACCCATTTTTTTCAATGCCTTAGACAGGGTCTTTAAACTATCAGGTGAGGCTTTGCTGGATGTAACCTCAGACAGTATCGTAGAAAGTTCTCCGGCTTGTTCGTCCGATGTGCCCTCGATTCCTGGCATTTCTCCTCCGCCGTCCCCACCTGGAGCCCCTTCAGGGACTTCGTTCTGAGAGGTAACATGCTGCAGATAAACAGCATCTAAGATGATGTCGCCATTTTCAAGCTCTTCCATCTGATATTCTTTTCTGATCTCATTGACCGTCATGAAGGTGGTCACTTTTGATTTTACTCGATCAAGTTCCCTCTCTTCGTCTTCCATATCCAATCCAATAAATTCAAACTTGTACTTCTTGTGGATCTCTCCTGCCATCTTCGGGAAAATATCGTCGTTTATTATAGTCTGGACCCACCTCAAAAGCGGGCGCAAGGCACTGTTCCTTGTGTCCTTTAAGATGGCTTCATTACGATACCCACTATCTGAGAGTGTGGGTGCACCTTCTCCGCGAGAGATGTCAAAGTTGATTTCCATCGGATTGATGCCAAAAACAGCACAAGTCAGCTTAATCAGATAATCCATCCATGCCGAGAATTCCATGTCTTTGTTCGTCATTTGAGACATCGGGACGTATTCAACACCATCCCTAACAGCGAAAATGATCTGACGATGGGCGTTTCTGACCCCCTGGGCTTGACGCTGGAACATACGTTTTACGCCCATCAGGTCTTCATCAGTCATATCTGTTTTGATATTGAGGATCCCGTTCCCTGCGTGGCCTTGCTTAAAAAACACCTCGTTATGGGCTTCAGCGATCCTGTGGGAGGCAACGGTATTGATGAGGAGTTCAAGCTCTCCCTTGGCGTAGCCGCCGTCATAAATTTCGATACTGGGGACTCTCTGACGATAGATTAATTCCTTATCGGTGTAGAAGGTTTGGATCTGCCCTTTGTAAACCTGAACATACTTCACCTTATCCAGATCTTTCGCTTGAGCTTCAACCTGTTTTATTCTTTCAGGGTCTCCAGCTGGAGCGAACATCAATTGAGAGATGTCGGAATACTTATCTCCGAGATTCTTTATCGCATGCCGTATGGATCCGCCTGACACAGGTAAGAAGTAGGAGAGTTTCCCTGCCCTATCGTAAATGCATTCAATCCCTATTTGATTGTAGATTAAGGCGTCTTTTACAACGAGTCGCAAAAAAGTATCGAAATTTTTGATCGTATCTGGCGGGCGTCCATTATCGGTTTCACCCGTATACATAATGTAGTCCATCAAATACTCAATCTCTTTCAGCTCTTTCTTTTTGGGCCTATCTTCTCTGTTTTTGAGCCTGATAGCATACCCAAGGCTGTACCTATCTTTTTGTGGCTGAGAGAAGGACGCGACTCTGTTGATGAGTTTGTTTATGATTGCCACAACCACCATGTCTCGGTCAGCGATTTGCCTTAAAATATCGAACGGGATAATGGTGCTTTTCTCTCGCCATCCACCTTGATCTGGCACAGCAAGATCGTCCACATAGATCGATTTTGGCTTCAGATTGGTTCTGGTCGATGAAGACTTGGTCAGCATGTCATCGATTTTATTGTCTACTATTTTATAGAACTTATTAAAAATTTCGGGGGCCATGTTTACGCTCCTAAGAAAATTGTTACATTCGCCGTTACACCAGTACCTACAGCAATTTTTAAATCCGTAAATGCCCCTCTTTTGAGAAAGACCCCATTCTTTGTCCCGCTTACTGTTGGGGCGACAACTACGTTGTCTGTAAGATCTCCGTCAAATCTTGCCGAAATAACTGCGTCGGTGAGGATGTAGGCGTATTGTGCTGTTGCGGCTGGCAAGGTCACGGTATAGACTGTCACCCCTGTTAATTGAATATCGTCCCTACGGTAATTCGTAAGAGTCGCATCGATAGACACCTGATAGTTCAACAACTGTTTTTCCGGGTTGTTCGATGCGGTTGCATCTTCATAAAGCATGATCTTGTTTATAAGACTCATTTCAGCAGACATAATTACTCCTTTATCAATGGTTTTGCTTGGCCATCATTATATATCATGTTTCATAGAAAATTTAAGCAATTGTAAATTTTACAATTTTTCTGGTGATTGCTCCTTCTTTAGGCTTATATTCCCCGTCTTTTTTGACAAATTCATCGGAATTATCAATAAAATCTGTTCGGCCTATTTGGAATGCAATCTCAGAAATTGATGGCATCGTTGGTATCGAGTGCTCATCTCTTGGGATCGGCAAGGTTTTTACCATTGGCCTCGATACCGACCCCCTATCAAAATAAGTATATTTTGGGATTACAATCCCGAATATCCCGACGGTTAAATACCTGAGTGCATCGCAAAAGTGATCGTCTTTCTTTCGGATCCTGTCAGTCGGTTGGTCAAGCTCTGAATCGATCTTATAGCGGTATCCGACTATTTCAGACCCAAGATTGTCACATGAATTATGGATGCACATGACGCTGTCATTAACTGTCCCCGGAACCCTCAGTTGCCTTCTCACGATCCCGACACCCCACTCAACATCTTTTGAGATTGTTGAGTACGGTCTTGTGTCTTTGTCACAAACCATAAAGTATTTCTTTAACTCTTTGATTCCGCCCGGACTAGCGATATCAGGGAAAACCCTATGGATGTCATGCCTCCCCCATCTCTCGTGGAGAGCCAGGGCGATTTCGGCATCAGAATGCTGTGTGATTTCCATCTCTTCTAAGATGTACGTTCTGTCCTGGCCGTCCACAAAACCAAGAAGGGCCGCTGCCATATTGTACCCAAAATCAAGTCCGATGAATCCACGGCAAGCATATTCATGAAAGATGTCTATCATGCTCTCAAGAGTCAGAGGCTCTGTATCAACAGGCCAATCTTCCCCCGTGAGGATCTTGTACATTTCTTCATACGAACAAAAATGCTTTGTCGCGTCAAACATGCCATACACTAAACCACTGGTTGAGGGTTTTCTGTTAAGTCGTTGAGATTTAAAGAACTCCACAGGATCTCTGAAAAAGTTCATACGGACATCATCGATATTCTGTAGGAATGGATTGTCCTTTACCTGGTCCTTCAGTCTTCCGAGGCAAAACGAAAAAAGGCCACATTCGTAACAGTTTTGATGCGATTTATATTTGGAGAATTTTGTTCGAGCTTCAGTTGAGAGTTTCTCAAAATCCTCTTCCTGTACCGCCACTAATTCATCTTCATCAACGTACAGTTCTTCGCAGCCCAACTCCCCGGACCTGATGTCATCACAGAATTGTGTGATCTCCAACTGCCCCCATTTATGGATTTTAACCGGAAAGTTTGGGTTCCTCTGCTTCTGGTTGATAATGTCTTGGACGTTTCCGAAAGCGAACTTTCTCGAAGAAATAGCTATGTTAAGGGGTGACTGCCCTTCTTGTGGAGAGAGCATACCCTTGGATTCAGTCCAGACTCTTCGATCCGTGAGATCGGCTTCATCTTGGATAACGCTTCCGTGGAAGGAGTTCACAGCCTTAATTGTTCCAGTACCGATTTTAAGCCTTTTGTGGAACTTACTTATTGTCTCGCCCATGGTGACTTTTTGAGCCACATCTTTGAGATAATCCCGGTAAAGGAAGTTCTGGACGTATCCATAGGTGACCTTAGATTGGTCATAAATGGAGGCCATATGAAAATAATCCCTTATCTTATCAAAAGTAAGGGCGAGTGTCTCTATAACCCCGGCTGTTAAGCTTTTTTGGCCAGATCGACACGCGATACCCAGGAAATTGTAATCCTCCAACGTGGGCTTCTCCTTGAGGTTCATCATCGAACTGAAAATATCCCAAGCAAAATCTAACGGAGATGAATTCCCTGGCTCAATCGGTTTAGCGGCTAGATAAACATCATAATAATATCGTAAATAAGTATCCAATTCTTCTTTGGATTTAGGGATTACGTCCCTAAATTGAAAAATAGGATCTGAAAGATCTGGCCCTGTGTTTTCTTTCTTTTTTCTTGGCATCTTATTTCTCTATTTCAAAGAGATCCCCTTTTTTTGAAAAGCCCTCAAGTTGGGGTTCGTCTTTTTTCTTTAATTCAATGGCAGCCTTCTCTTCTTTCTTCTGAGATTCAGCTGTCATCGATTTAGGGGCCGTGTTCATGCCGAGCATAGCTACGTGGCGTGAATCGGCTGCTTCTTTAAGGAGCCCGACCATCTTTTGCCGGACATCTGAATCGTTTATCGCTGTTTGAGTATTCTGAATATTTATCCCGACAAAGGTTTGATTCCCTTGCCCCGCGCCGCCCTGCGCGTCTTCAGGCAGTTCTGGCCCAACCATTATCTCATCCATGAGCTTGGAGAACTCTTTGAAGTGGAATATATCGTTATTAAGCCAGTACGCTTCTTTAAGGCTCTCTTTGTCCGCGAAGAAGGCGTCTGGATCGGTTTCAAATTTTTCATAGGTTCTACGGACTTTTTCGTAGTCCATACGATTCATCATGGCATATTTCGCCAGGAACTTCTGTTTACTCATGAGGATACTTTCCTCAGTTTGCGTCTTAAACTGTCTGAGCACCCTGTCTCTTTTGTCGCCCCAATTATAATGTTTTGCTGTCGCATAAAGAGTTTTAAAAGACACGTTCACATTCTTGGCACGATAGTGCTCGACGAGTTGCTCGAAATTGAATCCGTTCATCCAAGACTCGAACATAGTCTCCGACAGGAATTCATCAAGAGGAGAATCACAATCTTTGAATTCTCCTTCCATAAGCTTTTCCATCTCTTTGTTGTAGACGGAAGTGCTTTTCTTTACTGGAATGTCATCACTCATCTCTCATCACCTTGGTTTCAATGCTTTGCCTCTTAATAAGAATCTCGACATTATACATGTCAAAGTTAAGATTTGCAAAATCTATCATTTTTCCCATGATTTTTGCCTTAAAAAACCAAAATCCAAGCCTAGAAATGAATATTTTGATGATTAATTTTTTTTCTGCTTGAATGAAATCAATGTCGACATTCCTAATGTGTTTGTCTAAGTTTATGATGTAAAGTATTGATTTCTTGAGATAATTAGGTGTTAAGACACCGTATTGGCTCAACCAATCAGACGCAGGGTCTATTTTAGTGGGCCCCATCTCTTCGATGTCAGCGTCCAAATCATCGAGAAGTTTATTGACCTCCATTGCCCTCTTAGCGTCCATACTCTCTCCTTTTTGCGTAATCCAATAGGCATAGCGCATCGGCCATACCATCATTTTCTTTTCTGCAGCCTTTGGGGATGAGATTAATATCAGGGAACAACCTCTTGGCAACCATTATGGCGGCCTCCTTGTCTTTGCAAGTCCCCATCAGGACATCTTTCTTCCACGTTTGTGGCAGTATCAAATGGTAGGGCCATTTTAACGCCTGACACATGCCTATGAGCTGCCCATACCCTTGACCAAAGGTGAACATCGAACAAACCCCCTGGCCAGGTCTAGCCCCAACCTTCTCGATGTATACAGTCGGTTTGAGACTTTGGAAAAAATCGGCAATAGGTGTTACGTCAATATCCTTGCCCACCAGAGAGAGAGGACTTGCCCCAACTCTTCCTTCGCGAAGGTACGCCCAGCCACCTTTTTTCCCAGGATCTACTGTCAGAATCACTTCCATTCTACATCCTCCTAAAATTTAGCACCCTTAAAGATGTTCTTAAAAAAATTCAGCACCGTTGGCTTCTCCGGCTTCGGTGGTGTGGGCACCTGATCTTCCGGTGGAATATAAACGGTCTTTCGCTCCTCTTTAATCTGGCGCTCACATTTCATCATCGTCTGATAATGCTGTTTCTCGTTCGGCAGGCAAACCCTGCACATGTCCATTTTTGGGTCGTAGCAAATCATCATTCCCCCTGTAGCGTACTTACCCCGTTTTTTTTCTCCGCCATAAAGACACCATCAAATAAATTCTGAAATTCAGTCTGATGGTCGATAACGTACACGAAATCTTTCCCCGCACTCAAATTCTTGAGGAATGACATTATCTGAGCCTTCCCGTTGTGATCAAGACCCGTGAAGCATTCATCCAGAAATGAGAATGAAACTGATGTCGATCTGGAGGATATTACCTTGGAAATAGCAAAATTAGTAGCTAAAATAAGTCTCGCTTTTTCCCCACCTGATAATAGATTAATATTTCTCGAAATCCCACTAACCTTTAGTTGGGTGTCTATCTTTTGCTTAATTTGCCCGCTTCCCGTGACACTCTGAACATCAAACCTCAACGTAACAGCATCTTCAAAAAGCTGGCGCATATATTCGTCGATGTAGAGATTCAATTCATTTACCATTTGCGCGAACACGAAAGCCTTTATCCCCTCTCTGCTGAAGGCTTTTATAAGAATCTCGTAGGCTCCTAAGTATTTTTGAATCTCCTGTAACTTATTCTTTTTCCCCGTTACCTCTTCATCCATTGTTTTAATCTCTGCGGAGGCTGTCTCAATAAGCTCCAAATAATCGTTCTTCTTTGTGCTGATAGCTTCAATGCTGGCGTGGACTTCGTGCATCTGTTTCTCAAGGTCTAGCTTTTGGTTCTCATATAATCTTTTTGATTCTTCTACCCTTTTTTGGGCGACAGCAATTTTTACATTTAAATCAGATATGTCTTTTTGCTTTTGCTTCTCTTTATCCATTTTCTTCTTTAACGACTCAATGGTGATGTCCATCCCCTCAATTTTTTGGGACGATTTTGATTGCTGCTCATCCAAAGAAGCCAAATCAGTGCAAAATTTTGTCTTATCTATATCGCCACCACAAGTCGGACATTTCGATTCCTGCAACAACGTCCACACTCTGTTCCGCTCTTTGGCGGTCACCTCAAGGTCCTTTTGGTCCAATTGTTTTTCTGTAACAGATGCGTAGTATTCTTTTTCGGCGTTTTCGTTCAATTCAGTTGTTAAAATCTCAAGCATAGCACTATAATCATCAATAGCTTTTATGAGTTTGAGATCCTCGGCAAACGATTTTTCGGCAGCGGAGACTTTCCTCTTGAGTTCCTTTAGTTTCTCCTCACCTGAGTCGAGTTCTGCTTTTTTAAGCTGTTCATGCTGGGAGGATAACAGCCTGTATCTCTCAATCAGCTCTTCCCTATCCTTTTTCCTGATAACAAGGTTTTGCAGCTCCACATCGATTTCGACAGATTTCCCCACAAAAGACTTCACATCAGCTTTCGCTTCATTAAAGCAAACATCGAAAACTCCACAATTACTCAACTCAGTGAATACCTCTTTCTTGTCTTCGTCGTTTGAAAATAAAAACTGCTCACCAAGCCCAGAATTTTGTGCGAAATAAACTGATTGATAAAATGAAGTAAGACTCATGCCCATACGATCAATGATCTTTTGTTGTGTCTCCCTGGAGTCCTTGCCGTTGATCTTCTGGTCGTTTTCGTAAAATTCCAAACTATTGGGGCCGCGACTTCTTATGATTCTGCAAACGACATCCCCCTTACTGAATTCCAGATCCACGGTGCACGATGATTCTCCCCATTTTATGACATCATCTACTTTTACCTTTCTCGGCAATTCACCGTATATGGCAAAGCACACGGCATCAATAAGCGCACTCTTACCCGCGCCATTGGCGGAGTTCATGTCGTGATTCCAACCCTTGACAAGGTACAACCCTTTTAAAAAGGATTGGTTCAGGGTGGCGTAAGATAGGAAGTTTTTTAATTTTATTGATTTTAAAGAAATCATTAGAACCCCTTTTTATTTTCTAGCTTCATCATTTTTCCTCCCAAACAGTTTTCTTCTTTCCTGTTTCGGGATCAAGAAACGATGAGTTCTTCTTGATAGAGTCAATTCCATATTTACTCACCATCTCACCGAGTTCATATTTCTTTTGATAGTCCCTCGATCTTTTTTTCATGATGTTGTTGATGTTCCGTAGAACACTCTTCCCCCTAAACTTGTCTATGACAACCTTTACGGTAGGTTCCGAGGTCTGCGGGGCGAGTTTGACTGCTTCTTTCCCGCAATATTTGCAATCAATCGAGTCGACGCCAACCTGACCCTTTTTCTGGAATATCTTTGCACAATCGGCGTCAGAGCATTCATATCTATAAAGAGGCATGTTTTTTTATAAACCTTTCTTTCCCAAGACTTCTCGCAAGCTCAACATGAGGGTGGTCTTTGAAATTCAACTCCAGGTAGTCATCAAGCATCTTAACAAACGACTGATGTTCATCGATTTTCACATCGATCCCTGAGTCGGTATATTTATACTGTACCACAGCATCAGAGAATTTGGTTGCATCTATTTTTGACATAAATATCTGACAATCGCTTTCAGTCCCTGTGATCACATATTTAACATGATCGCCTTCTTTGGCCTCGTTATCAGGAAGCTTCAGCGACTTCGCGTCCACCTCAATAGAGAGGTGTCTGGGCAAACCAATGGTGGCCGTATCAATCCAGTTCGCTTTTCCATCTTTGATTTCAAGGACCATCTTTGGTGTGTTGGCCTCCCCGAACGACTGTGAATACGGGGTTCCAACGTAAACGATGTTCTCAAGACTTTGCTTGAGATGGATATGCCCGGAATAGACGGTCCCGAATTTATCCCTTACCTTCGCTGGCTCACATTCGCCCTTCTCCGTAAGCCCACCCGCTGAATTATAAATAGCACCTTGAAAAGGTTGGTGGCAGAAGAGGGTAGCATTTTTATTCGTTTGAGCAGCGTTGATTTTCTCAACAAATTCATTACTATCTCGATAATACGGAGCAAGGCAAATATCTCCATTGTCTATCACGGTCACTTCGTCTATAATGTTTAACCCTTCATTTTTGAAATCCTCAAGAAATGAAAATGCATGGTCTGTGCAGTCAAGATTCACATAGTCATGATTGCCCATAATTATGTAGACAATGACCTCGTGTTTTAAGAGATCCGAAACGAATTTATAGAACAGATTTTGCGCTTCTGCCCTTAATATAGATTTTGTCTCGTAAATATCCCCTAAAAGGATCACGGTCTTTCTGTTCATCCCTGAATGTCTCCCAGTGACATGGCTAACAGTCCAATCAAACAATTTTTTAGCCACGGAGAGGTTATCGGTCTTAAGATGCGTGTCTCCTATGATATGGTAATCCATCATTCATCCTCCAATATCAACTTACAGAGCTGCTCCTGTAATTCCGTGCTCTCTCTGACAGTTTTCCAGTAATCCCTTTCACCCACACCAATCTTGTCCTTCCCAAAGAAGTAGGTCTTCCCTTGGAGATTCACGACACCAAGACCAAGTGCGAGTTTAGCAATTTCTTCATACGTATCCACAATCCCTTTTTCGTAAATAAATTTAAAGATAGCGACTCTATTAGGGACGCCCACACGACATTTTCCGAGAACCTTCATTTTGATAAAGTGACCAATTTGAATAAAATTCCCATCCGGTCCCTTCTTTTCATTATGGAAAATTTTATTAGACTTCCCCTGCATCTGTTCAAACAAGAGGATCGCGTCAATCGAGTGGAGGAAGGATTTCCCGCCTGAAAAGCTAAACTTTTGTCCCAATCTCTTCTGAATTTCATCCATCACATCACGGACCTGGGAGATGAAAAACCAACTGATATCCCTTTCACGGGCTGAGTGGAGGATATCCCGCAATGCTCCAGGCAGATAACCGGACAATGCTCCGATCAAAGCCTTCTCAGTGTTATCCCTGTTCTCTTCTTTGGGTGGGATTAAGGCTTGTACACTATCGAGGACACATGCTCCTATTTTAAGGCCATCATCATGCATCCCAACAAGCTCTTTACTGAAAAAATCAAATACATCACGCCCATAAGACACCTTCTTAACAATAAGGCGTTTTTCTCTATCAAATTCTGTGAATCCACGCTCATCTGACATGAATATATTCACCCAATGTCGCGTAAATGATTCTTCAGCGTCGAACCATACAATCACTTTGTCGGGATATTTTTTAAGATACTCCGCACACTGTGATACAACAAACATTGATTTACCTGAGCTTTCAGGACCGAACATCATATAAAAACGTCCTGGCACCATCCCGCCTTGAAGAGCCCAGTTAACTGTGGGAGATATCGTAGGCACCCTTTCAAAAGAAGGTGACATTTCAGTGGATTTTGGATCAACAATATCACTACATTTAAAGAGTCTTTTCAGCAGGTCCGGGTCTACTTGCCCCGTTACTGGTTGTGCTTCTATGGGTTGCTTTTCTTTTGATTTAGTTACCATGGATCACCTCTATCCGTTATGTGTTGGCACAGAATTTGTGCGAATTTCTTTATCTAAGAGTTTTTTGATCCAATCATGTTTTTTGTCAAAACCATCCGACAGATCAAGGAAAAATTTAGTGACAACAAGCCAGCTATTGAAGACCATTTTTAAATCAAGGACTTGTTTATCTGCGCTTGCGTATTTATCACGTTTACCATCGGTCACATCAAAAGACTTTTCTCCCTTGGCGTTAACCTTCATGAACCTTTCTTGTTTCAGATAGCCTGGGGCTCGTTCTAGAAACGCCAAGGACTCCTGGTTTTCAAGTCTCCGTTTAGCCTCAAGCTGGAAACTTTCGCACACCCTGGCATTGCCCATGCAGAGGTCTTTTGCCCACAAAAACTGACCTCCCAATTTCTCGTAATCCATAACATTCAATAGGCCATCTTCTTTGATGGTCGCCTTCAGCTTATGGAAGTATTCTATATCAACATCCCCAGGAACGATTTCGTCAAAAACGGAGCCGATATTATTGATCATCGTCGGCTTTAACGTAGTGTATTTTTTAACTTCCTTTGGTTCTGTCATAATTTCTCCTTATTTTTTTAAGATGTCAGTGATGGCGCTATCGATTTCAGCTTCTGTTTTAGGGTCTTCTACTTTCTTCGACAGATCCGTTACAGCAGGAGCTGCGGTCACGGCAGCATCAGCCGCAGGAGTAGCCGCTACAGCAGGAGCCACAGCAGGTGCAACAGCAGGAGCCACGGCAGGTGCAGCAGCAGGTTCAACAGCAGGTTCAACAGCCGCAGTAGCAGACGCAGCATCATTAGCCATACTGTCGTCGTTATCGGTGCCTATTATCTTAACACTGGCTTCTTTGGCTGCTTTCTTATTTTTGTTCGATGTGGAGTAATCACCACTTAAGAACTTTTCAAGGTCTTCAGGGGTGTAGGTCAGTTTGTTCTCTTCAGGATAGATATAGATCTCATCATACTTACTCATAAATTCTTCAGGAACAGCAGACTGGTTCGGATGGAAAGAAATCAGGTATTTGTTCTCATAGAAACTACTTCCAGATTTTTGGACCTTTTCCCTGTGAATAACAACATTCCTACCCTTTTCGACATCAAAAGGTGTGACAAAATCATCGCCAGCCATGCGCTTGAAAATCTTATACGTGTCCCGCAACATGGTGTGGGCTTTGGCCGGGAGGTCAAGGAGGCCTATCTCGTAGCTCTTTGACTCTTCACTAAGGTATAAAACAGTCCAGACATAAGACACCTGGGGACGGATTGCGGATGCTTCACGGTATAATTTGTCCTTCGCATCTGAGTCTGACTGCATTCTTGCTCTGGATTTAAGGTCATTGTTACGGCTGCAGATAGCGCAAGCGCCATGTAGGTCGATGGTACAGTTTACTACCATCTTGCCACCCTGCCCATCATCGATGAAATGCTTTACGATTTCAACAAATGGCGAGACATTTTCGCCCTTATAGGACGCAGGACGAGGGAGCAGTCTGAAGACATTGTCCTTTTTTTCTTCAACCTTAAAATATTTTATGGAACTAAAATTTGTGCTGCTATTCTCTAGCTTCTTTGCATTCTCGTCCCACTTGCCTAACATCTCATTTTCATTCAGTTGATACTGCGACATAACTTCCTCCTTTTATTTTTAGAGAGAGCGTAATGGCTAAAAATTTAGCACAATGGCCCCACCTAAAGTTATATTCTTGTTTGTGTCATATCCGACGATAGGACCGATATAAGTGTTCCGCATAAACTTCACCTTATTCCCCAAATTATAGAGAACTGGTGAGACATTGAATTCAGCACACTTATCTTTGATGCTGGCTCCGATACCGAGCCGAAGAAAACGAATAGATGTAAGGTCACCCTTTTTTAAATTTATCATAGTAAAGCCCAATGAAGGCCGAATGTCGAAGCTGGCACTATTTAGTGCGCCCACGAAACTTACCCCAATATCTGGCGTAAATGCAAAAACTATTTTTCTTCGCTCATCTTTTTTTAAGTCAGCATCCGCCTGGGCGGTTTTTATTTCCAACGGGTACGGCTTGTTGATCCATTTTTGGCTGTTTCCGGGGAAGGGGCCTTTTTCTTTCAAAATCAAGACACCGCTGTTAACGACCTTAACCCCATTTTTTTCCTTGAAAAGATCGGTCTTTACTAGGATCTCCGTTGAATAGACATGACCCTCAATTTTCCCGTTTCTGGAGATTTTGATATATCCAAGAGGAGGCCCTTCTTTTCGAGATAATTCATAATACTTTGCACCCTCCCCAGTAGGAATAACTGCGCTGCAACTGCTATCGCTTCCATCCAGCTTATATGTAGCGTTATTTTGGAGGTCTTTCCCTTTGAGGTTTTCCCCATATCTGACCCCGGATTGTCCCGTGTTTTTATCAATCTGTCGAAAGTCAGTGTCGGCATGATTCTCCTCTTCTTGCAGAGCGTCGTATAGTTTGATGCCGCCGTATGTCATCCCCGCTAAAACGGCACAGATTAAAAAGATGTTCAGTATTTTTTTGATCACTAACCACACCTGCTGCCAGAATAGCTTAATCATAACGTAACTCATGGTCACCTCAATATATTATATCGCTCTTGGGCCAAGGTTTATCAGGGCCGAATACGGCCTTACCAACCCGGACCTGCCCGCTCTTTAGGGGGGTGGACTCTTCAGCCCCTACACTCAGCATGCTCTCAACTTTTAACGGCTTCAGCATCCCGGATGCGAGTTTCTGATTTTTGTCTTCTTCTATCTTAGCTAGGATTTTTGACAACTCGTCTTCTTTGAATTTCCCCTTTGCGGTCATAGCGAGTTCTGAGAAATTTGGGAAAGTCCCCATATCCTCTCTAACCCCAATATAAAAGTCATCTGGATTGTTGCCTTTTTTCTTTTGATTCAAAAACACGGGGTAGAACAATTGGAAGGCTTCATCGCAATACTGAATTTCATTTAGGAACTTAATATTGTTGACGATGAATATCCCAGGTTTATTCTTGTAATTCTCGCATACCATTGTCGGGACAAAATCAGGATACGCTGTCCGCATAACCTCGAACCCCGCGAACCTAAGAAGATCCCTGGCGGTCACAATGGTTGCTTTCCTGAACTTATTGATCCCGACTTTATGTGGGCTAAATTTTGTATCTGGGCCAAGTCTCTTGTACATGTGGTACATGATGTCTCTGATGTGGGCATCAGAAGCTGCGAATGGGGCGTGGAGTGGTTTGTCTATGTTCTCATCTGAAAAGGCTGCCCTTGGGATTTTTAATCCTTCTTGCCCGCTAACCGCTTCAATTATCGGCTGTTCCATGTCGACAACGATTGTATTGATCTTAAGAATTGAGAAGATAGACTTCACCACACTCTTCCTCGACTCACAATCTCCACCATAAATGCCAATTGATAACTGTTGTACGTTCTCCATGGTCATCTCCTTTTAATCATTTGTGTTTAAAAATTTGATATTGTTAACAACTATGCCAAATCTACCGTTCCACCTGTTCACTCTTCCGCTGATTTCGACAAGCTGACGTTCTTTTAGTTTTTCCGAGTAGCTACTGTATGTGTCGGGAAAAAGTGTTAGCTTCACAGTCTTATTGCTATTAACTAATTCAGCGAAGGCCATCTTTTTCTTTATCGGATTCCCGTCATTATCTCTGTCGCGTGTGTTCGCTTCATGGAAATGGTAGTTCCCAATGAGGCCGCCAACAGATACTTTTTCATTCTCTGGATAGGTTTCGATTTCATCAAACGCCATCAATTTATCGCTGAACCTATCCTTAAAATACTTCATATAATCTGGCTCATATACCGGACACGCTTCAGCTTTCCGCTGAAGAATTTCAAAACGATTTAATGTCGAGATTTCTTTTTCGTATTCCGCTAAGTGGGTTGTCGTTTCCTTCGTTGTCTTCCCCACAGAAGAAAGGAAATAGTAATCATAAAGAAGATCTTTGTCGGTTTTGTCCGACAGCGATTTAAAGCCACCAGCCCATATAAGGCTCATTATAGTTGCCTTGTTCACCTTTCTTTTATCGACTCGATCACAGAAGTCCTTAAACGACAGGAATGGCCTCTTCTTCATTATGTCTTCAATAGCTTTGGGCCCAATTTTGGTGATCAAAGTAAGGGGGAGGATGATTCGCTCATCCTTAACAATGCAAATGTCCGTGCTGACATTAACATCTGGCATCAGAAATAAATCTCTATTCGAGTGGTAATAATATCTTGTTTTGTCAGTTTCTTCTTCATTCGAGATGACAGCCGCCCACCACTCAATCGGATAATAGGTCTTTAACCACATGCAGTCATAGGCATTTTTAGCGTAACTATATGCGTGAGCAGCATTGAATCCATATCCAGCGAATGAGTTTATGAGATCCCATATGTTATTGGCTTTATCTTTGTTGATGTCGGCGTAATGCGTAGATGCATATTCAATAAATTGGACCTTATATGGCTCCAGAACTTCCGCCTTCTTCTTGCCCATGGCGCGTCGAACGTCATCAGCTTCGTCATCAGTGAATCCACCAAGAATCTTAACCGCTTGCATAACTTGCTCTTGGTACACAATGATGCCGTATGTCTTATGTAGAACATTTTTGAGGGCATCATGGGGGAGGATAACATCCTCTAACCCTTTAGACCTAGCGACATATGATTCATGCATTTTCATATCCAACGGACCAGGACGGCATAGAGATGTGATATTCGCAAGATCGTCAAGGCTCTTAATATTCATCCTTGTCAGCATTTCCTTTACGAAATCGGCACTAAACTGGAATACCGTGTCGGTGTTGGCTTTTTCAAACTCCTTAAAAATCTTTTCATCTGTAACATCTATTTTATTAATATCCACATCGATCTCTTTTGCTTCCTTGATTTTTTTAAGACACAAATTGATATTCCTCAATGTTTTGAGGTTCAAGAGATCGCATTTAATGAGGCCAGCCTTCTCACACCACTTCATGGTGTATTGAGTAATGAACGTCCCATCAGTTTTATTTTTACAGACAGGTACGACATGATGAACCGGGTCCTTTGATATAACCACAGCAGCAGCATGAATCCCCCTTTGTCGGACCTGCCCGATGAGCCCCGCAACCGCCTTTAAAACATCTGTTCTCTCTTTCAGCAGGTAGTTTTTTAATTTAGGACTGGCCGCCATACCCCTCCTCAGAGAAGGCATCTGGTCGTTGTCCTGGGTGTACGGGATCTTTTTTGTTAATTCATTGATGGTGGCGGCTGGCATATCTGGATCGAGGATGCGCACCACATCTTTTATAGCGGATCTCGCCTTCAATGTTTGGTTTACGCTTATGGGGTAGACATGTTCATTGCCATACTTATTGGCCAGATAATCTTTCGCCTGTTGTTGGTCGCTTAAATCAAGATCGATATCGGGGAAAGTCCCCTTCCTGATACGAGAGGCGTTTAAAAATCTACTAAAAGGCAAATCGTATTTGATAGGATCAATTTTTGTGATGCCCAAACCATAGTTCAAAAGACATCCCGCAGCAGATCCACGGCCAGGGCCAACCATGACATCATTCTTTTCACACCAATCAACAAGATCATACAAAACCATAAAATAAGGAAGAAGATTAATGATTCCATTGTTGGCTATTACCTCCAGTTCTTCTTCTAATCTTTGCGCATAGATTTGATGTTCTAGGTTAATTATCCCCTTGCTCTTGATAAGTTCCCGGACAACATCAACATTCCCTTCTGCATCAGGGAGATTGTATCCAAAATTAAGTTCTAAATCTTTGCACTTATCTAAGATCTCATATGTATTCTCGAACGCTTCATTGATCGTTTGATCTGATAGGTATGGGTGCTTCTCGTGGAACAGCTCAGTAAATTCATGCCTAGTCGGAAGGTAGTATGTTTCCCGGAACGTCTTGTTGGTCTTAAACATATTTTTAATTTGAATGTCTTGGATTACCTTCTGACCTTTATCCACCATGTGCGCGTCAGGGGTGGCTATTAATTTAACCCCGTATTTCTCTGCAAATTTTATGAACCTTAAATTCGTAATTTTTTGTACATCTTCTTCTTTTGAAAGAACAAAGCGACCTTTCTTCTCATCCCAATCATGCGTCAATGAGGCGTGTTGCAATTCTAAATATATATTCTCCGCACCTAGTGCAGAGACAAACTTTTGGAGATAATAATCGGCTTCTTCCTCTTTTTTGAATCCGCTGAATATCCCACCCGCGCAAGCAGACCCAATGATGAGGCCTTCTTTGCACTCACATAAATTCTCAAATGTTATCCTGGGTTTGAAGTAAAAGTTCTCATCCTGATAGGAGTGCCTAGAGAGTTTACAGATGTTTTTGTACCCCTCCTGATTCCTGGCCCAAATAATAAGATGTGAATATCTGTCGTTTTTAATCTTTTCGGGCATCATTGTGAAGTAAAATTCACAGCCGAGTACGACAGGGAAGTTCTGTTTCTTGCCTTCCTCATAAAGCTCAAGCATGGAACTAGCATCACCATGATCGGTGATAGCAATGCCCGCAAGCCCTTTTTCTTTGGCAGCCGCCACCCATTCCCCAACTTGCCCTATGCCGTCCATCTTAGAATACGTGGAATGGCAATGTAACGCCGCATAAGAATCATTCATTCATGAACCTCCAAATTCATCGGTAAGAAATTATTCGCATTGAGACTCTGCCAGTATTTTACGAAAAGATCTTCTTTTGACACTGGGATGAGCCCATTTGCGTCAACACCAACATTAAATATGTTGCCGTTTATCTGGAACTTATCGTGCACATGCCCACAGATGCAGATGTCGTGATAGCAAGAAACCATTGGGACATGTGAGAGGAAAAGGGTCTTCCCCTCAAGCTTGAGGTCCATATATTTATGGACTTCTGTAAATCCGATTTCCAACATCGCTTTATTGCACTTATCGTGGTTGCCCTTAACCAAAGTTATCCTTTTAAAATTCAACCTTTTCAAGATACTCTTGAGCACTTCTTTTGAGCCGAGGCCAAAATCACCGAGATAATAGACCTCGTCCCTACGGGTTATTGTTTCATTCCAAATACGGATAAGGTCCTCGTTCATCTCATGGGCAGACTCGTACCCTCGCTTGCAATAGCTGATGATATTTCGGTGCTCGAAATGGTGGTCTGACGTAAAGTAAATCATAGTTTTATTTTATAACCTAATTTCATCCTTAAAATCAAAAACTGATTTCGCTGTTTTTAAAAGCGACGATATTTCATATGGTTGATAGGACCCGATGTCCCTTCCATCTTCCACGGTAACCTGTCTGGTTTCCCAGAACGGGGAGAGTTCTTTGAGTAGGATATCGCTGTATTTCTTTTCTTCTGGATCAAGGGCGATATAAACGACTTTAATGCTTGGGATTTTCAGGAGAAGATTGATCTGCTGATTGGATATTTTGTTTCCGATGAGAGCTACAGAATTGAAGTTATGGGATTTAATGCAATCGATAGGGCCTTCCACTAGCATTACGGATTCCGGTTGGTTGTATACCAGCTGATTGTAGTTGTAGAGGATCTCTGCCTTTGGGAATCCATGTGATGATATGATCTTAGGCGTTGCTACCCCAGAGATGTCCCTGGCTTGGAAACCAACCATTTTGTCCATATAATAGATAGGGAAAATAATACGGTTCGTCGACATGTCGAAGTGGAGATCAAAGTATTTTGCCACTTCGAGGTCTATCCCGCGATATTCTAGGTATTCGATGGCTTCATGAGATTCTTGGAGATCCTCAATTGAGGTGGCTGATACGGGTAACGAAATGTCTTCAAAAAAGGTTTTCTTGGGGAGGAACAAATCATCTATTATTTTAAGCTCCAAATTTTCGTTGTGATCTGTTATTTCATTTTGAGCATACCCATGCACAAGCTTAAATGCGTCTTTTTCTGTTATCCCTTTTAAGTGACTGAGCAGTTTGTAGATGTGGCCTTTTACCTCACACACGAAACAGATGAAGAGTTTCGATTTTTTGTTCACATAAAATTTGAAATCTTTTCTCCCGCAGAAGGGACACTCCATGTAGAAATGAGTAGGGTTGCTTTTATAGTTCTGCGTTAATGCTCGGATATCATCTTCAATGTTGTACTCGTAAACCTTCAGGCTAAAATTTTTATTGGACACTGTGGCCTCCGCTACCTACGATATTGTTTATCGTGTCAGATATGTCTGAGTCTTCATTGAAGTTGCTTCTTTTTGAATCTTTCCACTCCATTATTTTACACCTTAACTCCGGGGAGAATATCTTACAGCAATTAAAATTGTGCTCCACTTCAACTGCGATCCCTTTGGCTCCATCTCGGTTCTTATCCAACAAAAATCTGATGATGTTATTTTTGAAGTCTTTCATTGAAGCCGTCATGGTGATGACAATATCTGTTTTCCTATTGATACCAAAAGAGTTTCCAATATCAGTGAGTCTCAAAAGATCTTCGATTGTGCCCTTACTCTTATCGGATTTTTTCTGACCTTCAGCTTTGGCCTGAACTGCTGTGACGAGTGCCACGTTTAAATCACGAGCTAACAACTCTAACGATTGCATGACTTCTTCCTGCTGCTGCCATTCCTTCTCCTTTGTACCACTAATCATCTGGAGATAGTCAATAATGATCATGTCGTACTCGTCTTTTTTAAATCTCTCCTTACAATAGGTGTAGACTTTTTTGATGTTTAAAAAAGGATCGTACCAAGATCTCAAAGCAAATAATTTTAAGAGCTTATCTTTCGCCATTAATATCTTAACTTTTTCATCTTCTGTGAGCGGATCGAGTCTTATCTTTTCATATTTTATGTTCGTCATGGCAGAGATGAGCCTTGTGACTGTCTGGCTCTCTCTATTTTCGAGGTTTAAATACAATACTTTTTTGCCTTTTTCTATCGCGTTCCTGGCAACATTCATAAGCACCAATGATTTACCAATGTTTGTCGGCCCTAAGAAAACGACGGTATCACCTTTTGTGACGCCTCCCCATAATGCCTCATCTATTGGGCGTATCCCGATTGGTGTGAAACTATCTGCAGTTGATTTCCAAGACTCGATGTCGGACAGTATCTGACTGAAATCATAGGCTTCATCCCTATCAAAATCTATTTCAGAAAGCCCCTCACCGACATCCCTCATTTTACTGTAGGCGTTCTCTTTGCTGCCCTTATTATATAGGTCTGCGATTTGCCCTATGTTGTTCAAAAAGAATGCTCTTTGAACGAACGCCGTCAACTCATGCATGAGATATTTTCTGTCTCTGCACTCGGCGTTAAGAACGTCATCGAAAACTTTGTCGTAAGCTATCTGTTCTTCTGGCGGGAACTTAAGAATTTCATTTTTAATGACAAGATGGGATGGCACAGCGTTGTATTTCTGATGATAGCTGTACACTATATCATAAATCCAAGCCAAATATCTGTTTGAAAAATATTCTGATCTAATCAGCTGCGAAGTCTTGATCAAGAAGTCTTCGTCTTTTAACATCAATTGGAGGATGAACTGTTGGAATTTAATATCAAAAGGGAAATTTCCAACGGTCTTGTCCAAGATAACCCCCCACTATTTAGTTTGATTAAGAATCACGCAGTATACAATTATTTGCTAAAATGTCCAAATCTATATCAAGTATTTTGAGTCTCTTCTATTTTCGCGTCGTTATATAGGTCAGGTAAAAGATCTTCTTTCGACAACCCAAGAGCATTTTTGGGAGGTTCGGACGTAATCATGCCGCCACCGACCATAAGTTCGCAAGCAATTGAGATCGCGTTTTTCAGCGCATGCTTTGTAACCTTTACTGGATCAATGATTCCGGCAGTGACAGCATCTTTATCGAACACTTTGTTCCTGACATCGTAAACATATTCACTATTTTTCTGTTTTAAAATTTCATGGATAACGATGTCTGGTTGAATCCCTGCATTCACTAGGATTTGACGGATTGGTGACTGTAGCGATTGATAGAAAATCTTGCTTACAATTGAATCTTCTTTCCCGTACAATCTGTCGGCAACCCCAAGTAGCGCAGCACCGCCGCCAGCGACAACACCGTGTGAAATAGCGGCTCTCGTCGCGTTTAAAGCGTCCTCAACTCGGAACTTTCTTTCTTTCATTTCCAGTTCTGAGTTTCCGCCAACACCAAGTTCAACGATCCCGCCGACCATCTTTGACATTCTTAATTTTATGATCTCTTTTTCGTACTCTGACTCCGCCCCCTCAAGTGTTGCTTTAAGGGTTTCCATGTGACCGATCTGTTCTTCTTCTGCGCCACACCCATCATAGATGATGGTGTCATGCCGTTTAATAACGACCTTCTTGCAACTACCTATGATGCCCTCTTTGAGGGCGCTCTTGGTGCCATCGGTAATCAGAGCTTGTTTTGAAAGCGCATGGGTGCCGTGGTCGACCACACTACCGCCAGTTAAGATCGCAAGATCTTCAAGGACATAACGACGAGTGTTTACGCCGATCTCCAGGGGGCACTTCACAATACCAATCGTGAACCCTGCTCTTCGGTTGGCGAGGAGTAGATCAAAAGCCTGTCCTTCGATACCGTAGGAGACAATCAATAGTGGAGTACGCTGCACTCCGTTTGCTGTTAGTGTGATGTAGAAGTTGGCCAGGTCCTGCATGTCTGTGATGACGCCATCATAAAGAAGAATGGCTGGTTCCATCAATTCGATGTGACCACCTTGTGGGTGTGTAACGAAAGAAAGTCCATATGGTCCCAAACGATTCCACCCGGTGCTTAAAGTATACCCTTCAATAAAATCTACGGTGTTCTCTCTCTCATGTCCCTCTTCGATGGCAATGTATCCGGCTTCACCAGCCATATCTATCGCCTTAACAATTTTATCTGCGATGTCAACGTCACCGTTGGCTGAAATGGAGGCAACATTCAATTGATCTTGTTTATTTTTAATCGGAGTGGAAACTTCATCCAATGCTTTAAGTATTCTTTCTTCTTCGGCACGAATATTACGAATTAACTCTTGTGGGGATACTGTGCCAGCAGCAATATACTTCAAACTCTCGTTGATAAATTCACGCATCAAAACAATCGCGGTGGTTGTCCCGTCACCGACTTCATCGTTTGTCTTTTGTGAAGCCTCTTTCATCGCTTCAACAATAGTGTTCAATCTATTGCTAACGCATATGTTTTTCGCAACAGTAACACCATCTTTTGTAGAAACAGGCGGGAGAGTTTTTCTTTCAAGGAGGATTGGGAGACCTTCTGGTCCAAGCGTCATTGCGACGGGATCGGCCAAAAGATTTGCTGCTTTTTTAACGAGTGTTCTGAAGTCTTCTTTGCCGATCAGTTCCTTGTATTCTTTCATTTTTTTTCTCCTTTTAATCGTTGATTATCACTTTGGCTTTATAAAGTTGTTCTATTTTTTTTATTTCTTCTTCTGTCATATCTTTTAGTGTCCTGCATGGCCCACTACTTGTGAGTTTCGCCATTTCGTCGCAAATAAACGCAGAGTATCCATCTCTTAAGACCTGGGCGCTGCTGTAATGCATATACTCGTCATCAATTTGAGGGTCCTTTAAAAATTCTTCATAATTCAGCATAATTTCTCGTTATCAATACAGTCTATTTTGTATACGCCAATCTATTCAAAAAGCCAAAAACTATTTTTTTTAGAAAAAAGTTTTTGACTTGGATCTTTCACGTGCTGTATAGAAGATGAACTCAATGCCGACTCCTTTAATTACAAACCAACCGAAGGAACGATTTTTTACTATCAAGATAGGTCTGCCTGTCAACACTTCTAGCACAACCAACGGTCTCACACAAAAAAAATTAGACATGATAAATCTGTGGTTCCAAGAAGCCACAGAGATAACGAATCTCCATCTCGACCTCATCAAAGAAACTCAGAGGACAGATAACGGGTTCCACCATTCAATGCTGTACAACAAGATCCGCAAAAGTTGCAAGAACACTCCGTCCTCTTCCTTAAAGCACTTCAAAGAAAATGCAGTAAAAATTGCTCTAAATGAAAAAAAGATAGTTGATGAAAATGGTCATGTCACAATATCCCCTGTCTTCATAGATAAGAACAATTTCAGATTCAGCCTTCCCAAAACCGACACATCAAACTTCGACTTCTTCATTGAAATCAAAAACGAAAATTTTGTGGTTCCCTGCTATAGTAAGGAAACCGCCTTAAAATTGAGAAAGATCGGCCTTATGGCTGATGATGCCAAAGCAGAGAAAGAGACCGCAAAAGAGCTTGAAATTGAAGGTCTATTAAATGAAAAAAAGATACACAAAAACAAATACAATTCTAAGGGGTATAGAGTCATCCGAGGGATGTTCATCCGCAGACACAAAAAACTCTTCTTTTACCTCACGTTAGCCCAAAAAATAAATCCAAAAAAAGACTATAGTTCGCATATCATCGGGAGTAGGAAGGTGGAGATTATTGATCGTTTTGACAAAAACGTCAATAATCCTATGGCCTTAAGTGCCCCACCTCCTCCACTGAAACCCTCAAAAACCGTGTTTTATGCGGTTGAGGTGAAACCTCGTTTTAGGGGTAAAGAGAATCCGGCTCCGGCCACGATCCTCTCTATTCCGAAATGGGCTAATTCTGATGATGTACCGATTCCTCACAAGAGAAAAGAACGTCCAGGGCTCAAAGAAGAGTTAAGGGTATCAGGCTTTCGTCGCTGGGGGACTTCCCCTTATAGTGACGGCTTAGGCATTGTAGATGAGTTTCTTGCTCCTACCCCTTACAGAGAGTGGCTCCTTGACCCCCAGAATAGCTACGAGAACTTACGGCGATACAACGCCGAGCACGTAGCTCCTAAAGGGTTGGAACCAATTTCCCTGACAAAAGTTCTTTACGTCGTATAATTCACTCTTTTGGGGACTAAAAAAAGGGATCTTTTTACTCATTTATTGGGAGCAATTTTCCAATAAAAGAAACCCGTCTATCTGTAGTATGTAGTTAATAGTTAGAGACATGAGAGACATAAGAAAAAAAGATAGATCGAGTTTTTAGGTATCTTTTAATGAGATTTTAATCGGGTTTTAACCCGATTAAATAATAAGGTTTATAACGCTAGAGTTGTATTTGATAAATCAAATCTAATGGGAACCGCTTTTGAAAACCGTTTTTTCGGGATACCCCTCCGAAAAAAATTGATTTCACAGACAGGTGTGTTACTGTGAAACAATGAAGTTATGCTCGATATGTAAGAGTAATTTTCAGCCAAAGCATTCAAGGTACTGCAACATGTGTCACGCTGCCTATATGCGTGAATGGCGGAAGACGCATCCATTGTCAGAGGAACAGAAAAGGAAAATGAATTGTAGGGCCTACGCCAATGTCTATCTGAAAAGGGGGAAAATACAAAAGAAACCTTGCGCAAAATGTGGCTCATTGGACGCTCAGATGCATCACTCTGATTATTCAAAGCCACTGGAGGCCAGGTGGCTGTGCGTTAAATGCAATCGGGCAGAACACAGAAAGGGTTTTACGTGAAACACTATGATTAAACTACTAATAAATAACACGATAACTAAAATTGAAGGTGAAAACAGCCAGTTGGTGGCGATAGGGAATCAGCTCTATAAGCTTCTGTCGTATGAGAAGCCTGGGGCAAGATTTTCAAGGGCACCAGAGTGGCTGAAATACGTGAGGCTCTATAGTAAAATAGACCATACCTTCCCGACAGGACTGATCCAAAAGGTCGTGGATTTTCTGAAATTGAACGGCCAGGAATTCGAGCTTATTGATCTTAGGGCCCCTCAAGAAGATGAAAAGAGTTTCTATTTTAATAGGCTTAAAAAATCGCTGCCTTTGAGACCATATCAGGAAGAGGCGATGGCGGCTCTCGCCAAACATCCGAGGGGTGTTATTGAGGCCGCAACTGGAACAGGCAAGAGTTTATTGATCGAGGAGTTGATTCATAGAAAGGGTCTTAGGACACTTCTTATCACTCCTTCCTCGAATATCCTTAATATTTTTGAGGAGAAGCTTATAGCCATGTTTGGCAGGAGATACGTTGGTCTTATCACAGGGAACAAAAAAAATCTCGACAAACCCATTACTATCTCGACATACCAATCCCTGCCCAAGATCCCGAAGGAGTGGTTTGGAAATCTCCAAATGATTATCACGGATGAAGCCCATCATAGTGCCGCCAATACTCTTTATGATTTGAATATAAATTGCTTTAAGAATGTATACTACAGGTATGGTTTTAGTGCGACTTTTTTCCGGAATGACTCTTCTCAGCTGTCCCTGCAGGGCGTCCTTTCTGATGTGATTTATGAGTACAAATATAAGCAGGCAATAAAGGATGGTTACCTCTGTCCGGTGAGATTTGTGGTTTTCGACAACAACAATGAGAACTATGATGAGAATTGGAGAACAGAGATTCGGAATGGTTTAACATTAAATGATGAATTCAATGAGAAGATTGGGGCTCTTGCGAGGGGCTTTGATAAGAGGTCTATTCCTACGCTTATTTTTGTAAACGAAATTGAGCACGGGAACCGCATCCAAGCACTTATCCCAGGATCCAGGTTTATAAGCGGCAAGGAGTTGAGGGCTGACAATAAAAGAGACCTGGCTGATTTCAATAATAGGAAATTCAATATTTTGATTGGGACTTCGGTAATTGGTGAGGGCGTGGATACCGTCCCTGCCCAGGTGGGGATTCTTGCCAGTGGATTCAAGGCTGAGTCAGAAGTAGTTCAGAAGATAGGCCGCTTATTAAGGATGTCCCCAGGAAAGACCCATTCGACTTTTATCGATTTCATGAACATAGGTTGCAAATATTTGAGCCGACATTGCAAAAAAAGGATCCAGATTTATAAGAGTTACGGTGATGATATAACTCATAAATTACTATAATTTTTGTTTACATTCTCGGCCTTTTACCTATAATGCTCGAAGTGGAGGCTTAGGGGTGATGAATGAAAATTAAATTTAATTGTCCCTTTTGTGCCTGTCCTACCTCTGCTTGTCCTATTGCCTTGAACACTATCAAACGCGCTTTAAGGCAACAAAAGGTACCATCAGATACCCCCCTAAATTGTTCTGAGAGCTTATCCTGCGGATGGTACATTGTAGACCCTGAATCAAATTATTGTTATTGGAAGTGGATAAAAAACCCTGCTAATCAAAGACCTCATTCTCTCGAAGAAATAGCACGATTATCCGGGCTTTCCCCTGCCATGATATGGCATCTCCAGCATCGAGCCTTAAATAAATTCAAGAAATTTTGGGGGAGAGATGCTTCAACGGTGTCTTTGGGCCGTGAGAGGGAGGATCGGACGAGTTTTACGGGGTACGAAAACTTCCATTTTTCTTTGTCTTTATAATTATTAAAAAAAATAAATATTATAGTGTAAAATATGCATGACTTTAAAAGCATGAGGGGAATCTATGGATATAAAAGAGCGAAGCTTCCAGTTTAATGTGCCTGTCGAGATCATGTCGAAAGATGAGAAAGGTTGTCGAATTCGTGGGGTTTGCTCTACGGAAGACAGAGATCTTCAGGGTGAAGTTGTCAAACAACACGGCCTTGATTTTTCGTACATCGAAGAAGGCATGGGGCTATTTAATTGGAACCATAAAAATGATCCTCAACATATTCTTGGAAAAATAGATAAAGCTGAAGTCAATGACGATAAGACCATCGTTGAGGGCTATTTGTTCCCGGAGGTTGATAACGCGAAAGCTCTTATGGGTATTATGGCTTCTTTGAAGCCAGAAGACAAGGGTAGGATCCAAATGTCCATTGAGGGTCGGATTATCAGCCGAGGTGGGCACGATGAAAAAGATATTGATGCAGCTCGAATTGAAAGAGTTGCTTTAACGATGGACGCAGTGAACCCCCATACATACGCGGAATTGGTGAAATCATTGGTTGGGAGAGATTCCTCTTGTGATGAAGGAGGGCACGATGAAAAAAATATTACAGAAAATTTGGCAGATTCTAAAGATAGTGGGGAAGTGGTGCATAACGAAGTACGAGCCAAAGTCGAAAAAGCAGGAGAAGAAGGGGATTTTGTAAAGATAGAAAAGAAAAAATTTAATGAGCTTGTGGATAAAGTGCATAAAACGATGGGTGTGGGATATGGGGGAGCTGATGCCCCAGGCGCTCGTTCTGGCGGTTCTGCTATCGCGACAGAAGACCTTGAAGGGGCGGAGCATGACACATCGTTTGGCGGGAAGAAGAAGAAAAAGAAGAAAGCTAGTAAAGCTGACAATAAAGAGGAAGAGAAGAAGGAATATGACCTTAAAAAACTTACTAAAAAATCTATTCTTTGCGGCGAAGAAGGAAGGTCTATTTTTAAGTCGATAGTGTTGCGATTTAAGAAAAATTATCCTGATGTCCCATTAAATGATTTGATGAATATGGTTTATGATTATGTTGAGAGCAAAATAGAGGGGTAAAGAAGAATGGCGGCGATCATATTATTTCGACCATGACAACTCGGTGCGCTGCGTCCAGCCAACCATATGGTTTTAGCATTGTGGCTTACCTGGATGACGTAGACGGAGCCGACTATTTTGAATTGTTTGTTACCTCTTCGTCAAATGGTGATGAAGTGCTTATTGAAGACTTAAATATATATTTTGAGGCAGTGTAAAGGAGATATATCATGGCGGGAAATTTAGCCGATGCGTTAAGTGCGGTTGTACAGGCACTTTATAAAGATCATGATGTTTTGCATGCGTACACGCACCACCCGTATGAATTCGGGAAGGATAGCCTCCCCCTCGGTCTCGGTGTTATGGGGAGGTATGTAGCGGCTGGTTCTTGGGCAACTTTGACTGATGGACAGTTTGCCTTCCTTCCGTTGACCGATGACGGTAGGCTGGCAGTTGACGCTACTTTTACGATTACTGATTCTGCGGTTGGATCTACCGACGGTGTAAACATCGATGCTGGCCTTCGTGTATCCCCTTCCACTTGGAGACCTGAGAGCCTTATTTGGGGAGTGAACACTACTGGCACTGAAGAAGCTGGCCAGATGGAGCGCGAGCTTATCAATGCGATTTTATTCCGTGGGTTAACTGTTGGTGGCGCTGATACGAATGGAGCACCATGCGTTTTTAGGTTTGATCCAGCCACAAAGAGACTCCTTGTTGATATTTCTGGTTCTACGAATGTTTCTTATACTCAAAGGTATTATGAAAAAGTTTCAGTGACCAATGTTAATCAGGCGGTTACATTCATAGATGTTGGCACTGGTCTTCCTTTCACGGCTTCAGAGATAACTATTATTAACGATGATGGTACCGATGCGGTCTACTTCAATTATGGTGCTGCAGCTACTGTCTTGACTGAAGAAATTTTGGCTGGTGATGGGTATGTTGACAATTTTGCAAGCAATAATGTGAATTTGATTGCGAATGTGGTTGGTCCATTGACAGTGAGAGTTTTTGCGAGGGCATAAAATATGGGAAAGCCACTTATAACAGGAATTAAATTTGATGGCACTGTTGCGGTAGGTGACCTTGTCAAAAGAAAAGATGCCAAGACTTTGGAACGTGTTGCGGGCATTTATGAGGGGCTTATCATCCCATTCTTTGATATCACTTCCTTCACAATTAACGGGGGCACGAGTCTAATCACTGAAAAGGGTTCTACTGTTAACGCTTTAACTTTTGTTTGGACTTATAACTGGGATGGTCAGCCTTATGCGGCTGATCCGACAACACAATCGATTACTCCAATTGCTGGTGCTGGATGGACAAATCCAATTACTCCGGCATTAAGAACAGTTGGTACCGGTGCTGCTGGACTAACTACAGATCAAGCATATACATTAAGTGCTACTGGAGAAGATGCAAATACAGACTCACTTGCAAGGAACGTTTATTTTAGAAATAAAAGGTATTGGAGTGTATGGCCAGATGCGTCTATGCCGCCTAATGCAGCACAGATT
>Ga0208769_1000186_pt1 | contig 33304 bp, 39 predicted proteins | sample AntAceMetag02UKC_FD_184768 | JGI IMG/M metagenome (GOLD analysis project Ga0208769, IMG submission 184768) | Saline lake microbial communities from Ace Lake, Antarctica- Antarctic Ace Lake Metagenome 02UKC (SPAdes) (version 2) | ecosystem: Environmental > Aquatic > Non-marine Saline and Alkaline...
CAATCTCTGAAATTTTCTTACCGACTACAGTGTGGGAGAATTTATAATTCTGGCAATAGATACACTTTAAGTTGCAGCCAGAGAAGAATATAGTACCACTTCCTTTTTGCCCGCTTATTACCGGCTCTTCTCCCTGATGCAAGAAACTGCTGTAAACTACCATTTCCTTGGCGGTTCCGCAGTAACCTTTTTCACCTTTTAAGCGGTTTACCTTACAATTTCGAGGACAGATATCGCATCGTTTCAGACGTTTCCCGAGGTAATTAACGGATTTCTTAACTAATTCAATTTTATTTTTTAAATTTTCTGCCATAAAAAAATGATTATTTTAGTTGCCAGCACCTATTGTATCATACTATAATAGAACTACAGGTAATTTTAAACCGGGAGAAAAAATAATGGTTGAGAAGAAACGAATTTTATTAGTTGATGATGAAGAAGATTATTGCTACTTTATGTTGCGCAATCTTGAAGCTGGCGGAGAGTTTTCAGTAATAATTGCTCACGAAGGCCAAGAGGGAATTAATCTAGCTAGGAAAGAACACCCTGACCTAATTCTGCTTGATATCGTTTTACCGGGAATCTCAGGCACTGATGTCGCCAGCGTCCTCTTAAATGATCCTCAAACTAAAAGAATCCCAATAATATTTCTTACGGCAGTAGTTACTCAAAGAGAGTTGGGAGTCAAAGCAGTTAAGAAGATAGGTGGTAACAATTTTATTGCCAAAACTGCTCAAACCGAAGAAGTGATTGAGGCTATAAAAAAGCTACTACACGTTTAAGCTTCTTTTAAACTCATTAAAACCTTTAATTATTTATTTATTCGTATTTGCTGGCGGTAAATTTTTCTGATATTAAAGAAGATTTCTTTGTATTTCTGGGTTCGATAATCTGGAAAGGTTGTTGCGGTTTCAGAGAAGTGATCTTTAATAAAAGTGAGGGTTACCTCAGCATAGATTCCTTTACCCAGATATATTCGATGGGCAAAGTCTTTAGTAGTAGTTAAGATTAACTTAGCTTCATTGATATAGCCGGGATCGATATTTATCTTCCGATGTAAGTTAAGGGCAAACTTTTTTTCTAATTTTATACAATCGAGCTTAATTGTTACAAATTGATCTGGTTTACGTAGTTTTTTAAAAGATAGAAATCTTCTGCTAAGCGGTTTACCCATCTCGGGATAATAATATTCAGTGGAGTTAAAGTCAATCCTCTCACTCTCAAAGTCTGTCGGCCCAAATTTTCTCTCTAAATAGTTTTTTGTGTTTTGATAGATTTCCTCAGTTGTGAAGATAAACCCGCAGATAAATTTTACTGGTAAGGGAAAGCGGGTATTAAGCATAGTAAGGAAGATTTAAGTTACGCTTTTAGAAAAGGATTTACAAAGATACGAAGTATTTTTCGGCTACGATCGCTTAAATCGCTAAAATACATTGCTGCCCGATAAGGGTGTTGTTCGTTTTCAGTAGCGATTTCACAACGAACGATAATTCCGGTGCAGTTAATCTTTTCAATAATTTTACTTTTATTTTTCTTGATTGGGATTAGGAGAACGACATTTAGCTTAGTCATTAACTCTAAAGGCCTGCTAACTGGAAAATAGGCTCCACTAGTACTAATATTGTTGGTTTCAGTAAGGACGTCAAAGTCACTAATAGATAGCTTTATTGGCAGGATTTTTTCTACGCGCGGAGATTGTCGTTTTTCTTTCATTAACTTTGCGCAGACTCTTTCTTCGCCAGGTGAGCCTTGAAGCAAGATTTATTACAGTAATAGTCATTATTTCTGTAATACCAATCTACCCTTCTTAGGGATTTATTGCAATTGAGACAATTTTTTCTTTTTTCTTCTGCTTTTGACATCTTAAGCGCCAAATATTCGGTTTAGGAATTGAAATAATTTTTTCTTAGAATTTTCATTGGTTTCTATAAACTTGAGTCCGGTAGCGTATCTTTCTGATAGCCGTTCTTTGTTGCTCCAGGCTACTTTTGCCTTCAAACTCAACAGGCTATCAATAAGGTTTATGTTAACCTTTACAGTGTCGTTTTTAGGAAGAAAAGTGTTACTTATAATTTTTACCCCGCCAAGGCTTAAATCCTTGCTCACAGTATAAAAATAATTTTTGGCTGGGACTGGTTTGCACTCAACCGGAAACGACACACCTACTCTGGGAAATTCTCTTTTATTATTCATAATTAAAACGTTTACACTTTAACTTTATACTAGAATATAACATATATTATTAGCTTTGTCAACGTGAGGTGAAAATTTTAAGGGTTTTTTTGATATTCTGGGAAGAAATTCCGTCAACGACCTCTACTTTTCCAATTTTTCGTAGAATTACCATTCGGATTTTCCCTGAAATAAACTTTTTGTCATAAGTTAATGATTTGTAAAGGGTTAGAGCATTAAATTTGATTTTAGTCGGCAAGGAAAATAACTTGATGATTTCTTCTATCTGATCAACCTCTTTCACAGAGCATTTTTTAAGAACCTTGGAAAGATGAGCCGCGTAAAGCATTCCCAGAGAAATGGCTTCTCCGTGAGATAACTTTTTATATTGCAGTGAACTTTCAAGGGCGTGCCCAAGGGTGTGTCCAAAGTTAAGAATTGTTCGCAATCCCTTTTTCTCTCGTTCATCAGCAGCTACTATTTTAGCTTTTATGTTTACACAGACCGAAATTAATTTTAAAATGCAGGTTGAGTTAAGTTTTAGGATTTTTTTATGGTTTGTTTTAAGAAAATTAAAAAATTCCTTATCCTTTATTGCCCCATATTTTATAGCCTCAGCTAAACCCTGTTTAATTTCCCGTACAGGGAGAGTTTTTAAGAATCCAGGGTCAATGAATACAGCTTTAGGTTGATAGAAGGCGCCGAGGATGTTTTTAGCCTCTTTTAGATCAATTGCAGTTTTGCCGCCAATGCTAGAGTCGATTTGCCCCAGAAGTGTGGTTGGAATCTGAATATAGGGTATTCCACGTTTATAAATTGAAGCTAGAAAACCACCTAAATCGCCAACAGTTCCTCCACCGAGGCAGACTATAAATAGCTTTCGGTCTAAGCTGTCAACTTTTACAGCCTCGCCTATTACCTTAGTCAGCCATTCTTTGGATTTAGCAGCTTCGCCATCGGCAACCGTAATTATCTTATAGCTTTTGTTTCCAAAAATCTTATTTATTCCCTTTCGATGGAGAGAAAGGATCTTGGGTGAGGTGATAATTAACCCAAAATTACCAAGTTTAAGCCCTTTTATCTGTTTAGGTATTTTTTTTAGAAGGTTATAGCCGATGTGTATTTTATAAGGATTCTTTTTCAATTTAACACTTATTGTTTTCATTGTTTTTCCCCTATAGGCTTATTCCTAATAAACCAAATAGTATTAATGACACTAATGGTAAGATGAACCATCTAAAGAAACCACTGATAAAAAGCAGGGCCAGAATAAGAAAAATATAAGGTTCTAGTTTACGGTAATTATTGGTAGCCTTCTTAGACAGAAAGGGAAGTAAGAGCTTAGAACCATCTAAGGGAGGTATCGGAACAAGATTAAATATTGCCAAGATTAAATTTACCATTATTCCTAAGACAATTGCTTCAGTAAATAAGGGAAAGCCCATTCGAAGCAATAGAGACAAAACTATAGCAATCAGGATATTCATCAATGGCCCGGCTAAGCCTACTAAGGCAATGTCTTTTTTGGGATTTTTAAAGTGATAGGGATTTATTGGTACTGGTTTAGCATATCCAAAAGTAAAAGGTTGGCCAATGATTCGGGTTGATATGACTAAAAGAATAATCGGAAGGATGATTGTTCCAAAAGGGTCAATATGGACCAAGGGATTTAAGCTTAATCGACCAGATTGCTTAGGAGTAGGGTCCCCTAACTTAGAAGCTACCCAGCCGTGGGCATATTCATGAAAAGTTATTGATACAAAAAGAATTAGAATAAGAATTGGCATTATTATTTGCCTTAATCAAATTGGGGCTTTGCTTCTATTTAGTAGGTTTCTTTTTATCTTCTGTAGGTTTCTGAGCCTGTTCAGGAGTTCCTTCTGCTCCTTCAGCAGCACCTTCTTCAGCATCTTTAGCTTTTTCTTTCTTTAAGGCTTTCAGCTTTACAATTTTTATTTTTGGAAGACCCAATACCGGGTCATCTTCAGTCCACTTCCCTTGTTCTTTTAACCACTTTAGCCTTTCAGTGCGTTTCATTACTGAACGAGAACCGCCTAATTCTTTTGCTCTTTTTAATGACGGATGTAAACCCATTATAACCTCCTTACAAACTCTTTTTAAAAATACAGTCTCGGTACCTTTTTTTTAGGTCGTTAAAACTGCTTCTGGCTTCTCTTTCACTTTCAAAGCCACCAACATAAATTACAACGTAATCTCCCTTTTTCATAATTCTTACCGGATAACCATTCTCTTCTAGTCTTTCGACCTCTGCCTGGGCTGAGTTTTCCTTCTTAAAGCTCGCTACTTGCACGTGATAGCGCTTTCTATCTTCGACAACCTTTTCTTTTGGTCGCTGAATAGCTTCAGCTTTCTTATTTATACTCTTATTTTTAGTTGTTGTTGTATTCTGGTTTTGGATACCAGGGTTAGCTATTTCCTTCTTGATTCCTTCTATTTTCCGAGTAATCCTTTTGCCTTTTTCTACCCCTAGAGAGAAGGATATAGTAAAGAGGAGAATAGTAATTACACCTAATAAAATAAGGGTATCTAGAGGCAGGATAACCTTTGGTCGATTGCCACCCTTCTCATTGTCCTTATGATGGCTAAAAAGATAAAGTTGTTTCCCCCTCATGGGTATATTATAAAGGATTTTTGGAAAAAATCAAGTGCTCCAGGGGCGAAATTCTTACTTTTTAGGGGGTGATTTTAGATGTTTTCGTATAGCTTTTCTTTTTAAAATTCTCAAGAAAATATCAACAATCTTAGGGTCGAATTGCTTACTTTTTTGCATCTTAAGTTCTGCCTCGATTTCTTCCAGAGGCTTTCTTTTTCGATAGGGCCGGCCAAAAAACATAGCATCAAAAGAGTCGAGAACTGAGAGAATACGTGAACCTAAAGGTATTTTATCCTTTTTGAGCTTTGAAGGGTAGCCTTGGCCATCATATCTTTCATGATGGTGTAGGATTATCGGGATAGCTGGCTTTAAAATCTCCAGGTTTTTAATCAACTCTACCCCTTTTCGAGGATGCTTGGCCATTAATTTGAATTCTTCATCAGTCAGCGGTTTTTGTTTTCGAAGTAGCCTAGAAGGAACCTGCATCTTCCCAGCGTCGTGTAAGAGTGAGGCATTTATTAGAGCCTTAGTTTCAATTTCGGATAAGTGCATGGCCTTGCCCATAACTTTAATCAATCGTAGCGTAGTTTTGGTGTGTAGGTGAGATGTCGGTACATATTGGTTTAAGAATTTAGTTAGAGAGTTTACGTAGTTTAGCATTAGTTTCTGTTGTTCGCGGTAAAGATTTATAACTTTTAGACCAACACTTACTTCCTCACAAAGGGACGAAAACCATCTTTTTTCAGCCTCACTGTATAGCTTTAAATGAGAGTCTCTTTTTACATAAATTGCGCCGAGAGCCTCATTAAAGATAAAAGGATAGATAAGTCTGTGGCCAAAAGACATTTCCTTTTCTTGCTTGAGTATTTCTTTTTCGATGCGAGTAAGAATAGATTTGCCGCCTTTTTTTACAAAGTGTTTTTTATTTTCCAAGCGGACTTTAAGATAGGTTTGAGGCGTGCTATTAGAGCAGATCATGACTACTTTATTAGTTTTAAGGAGATTTCGGAATAACCGACATACCCCAGTAGCGAAATTAACTAAATTACCAGAGGTGGTGGTGAGACGGTAAATAGTATGAAATGACGAGAAAACATTTTTGTAAGTCATAGTACTAAGAAATCAAAGTTAAAGATTTTTCGTTATCCTTACGTATAATTCTTCTAAGCTTTGTGAGACTACCTTGGTGTTAGCGATAACCGGCATGCAATTAGTATCCCCTAACCAACGGGGAACAATGTGGGTATGGATGTGGTTAGCTATCCCGGCTCCGGCAACTTTGCCGATGTTGATGCCAATGTTAAAACCTTCGGGATTGAGAATTTTCTTTAAGGTAGATTTGATTTTAATAAGGGTTTTGTTTATGTCGAGCAATTCAGCGTCGTTTAAGTTTTCTAACGACTTAACATGTCTTTTAGGGACGATCATCACATGGCCGTTATTATAGGGGTAAGTGTTTAAAATTGCAAAGCAATATTTGGAACGTAAAACAACAAAATTCTTTTTATCTTTTTTTTCCTTGAGAGCCTTACAGAATACGCAACCTTTTTGCTTTTTTCGGCTAACGTACTTTATTCTCCAGGGTGCCCAAAGTCTATCCAATTTTTACAATCCTCCGTTTAATTTCTTTACCATTTATCTCTAGGATACCATAAGAACGGTAAGGAGTAAACATTGTATCTGTTGGTGATCCGGGATTAAAATAAATTTTTCCATCAATTTCTTGATTAAGTGGAATGTGGGAGTGACCAAAGACAAAAATATCTATATTCTTAGTTTCACGAGAAAACTCTTTATTTACATATTCGAGTATTTTTTTTGGATGCCCCCCACCATGAGTAATGGCTAAGGTAATTTTTTCAAATTGTAGAATTTGTTTCTCGGGTAGTTTTTCCTTGATCGTCTCTCCGTCCATATTTCCACAGACGCCATGGATTTTGGTCCACTGGCTTAATGTTTCATAGACTGGATAAACAATGTAATCTCCACAGTGGAGACAACAGTCACTAGCTTTAGCTTCTTTTTTAAGTACATCAGGTAAGTTAGTTGCGGTTATCGGTATGTGGGTGTCTGAAAGTACCAAAATTCTCATTATTTTTATTCGTTTTCTGCTCCCGAAGAAACAATCGGTTTATTGTAGACAGTTAAGAGACGATTAACTTCGTTGATATCCCAAATAGTGAGTTTATTATTTTTAGCAATTAACCTTGCTGTTGGTGGTAAATTATCTAGAGATACAAATATTTTTTTAACCCCCTTACCCTTTATGTTGCTACCTTTTTCAATAAAGTCAAATATATCGTTATCTTCAACATTTTTTTCCTTAATTCCGGCAAAAACAATTTCCTTGCCTTCTCCGATAAGTAAATGAAAGTCCCGAGTAGGATATGAAATTATTTTAGCGTTTTCAACTACTGGGAGTTGATATCTGTCCTTTCCTAAGCGTAAAGTGTCATTCTTGAATGATGAAAATAATTGCATAACTTTTTTTAATTTATCCTTGGCGAACTCTTCCTTGAAAAGAGCAAGCTTCTCCTCCAACCCTGCCTTAAGTAAGCTCAACTTTTGTTGAGGGTTAAGAACAGGAGGTGAAAAGTATAGTTTAAATACTGAAGTTAACCAAAATGAAAACAAAGAGTCTCTTATTTTGAAAATATTACCCAAATTTTCAATATAATTTAAATCAAGAAGTTTCTGTAGGCGGCTATTTAAATCTTTAGAGTTATAGATGCCCAAAGCGACTAGTTCCCCTTTTCGCAGGTAACCTTGGCTTAAGGCAAACAACAATTTTAGAGTTAGAATCGAATCCTTAAAATAGAATTTGATTAAGTCAATTTTTTTAATAAATTTTTGAAAGAGATAAGTTTCTCTTGAATAAAGAGTTTCTTCAACTATTGCTAAGATCGATCTTTTTTCATCTTCGCTTTGGTAGTTTTTCTTGATAGTCTGGGCCATTAAATCATAGTAAACAATGTTTGCACCGAGGATGCTTACAAAAAAGGATAAAAACAGCGGCGATGGCGATAAAGGTTTTAGCAAGTTTTTAAAGTAGAAGTAATTAGCTAAAGAGGCGCTCTCGCTTAAGAAGACCTTTTCAAAATTACCAAAAAGTAGATTTAACTCTCCAGAGAGTACTTTTTCGGCATCTCTGGAGTTTGAGGTGGTTAGAACAATCATGCAATTTCTTTGGATTATAATGAACTTTGAGAAATCTTGATAAAAGTCCTTAAACATTCCGGCAAGATTCAGGAATTCTTCAATAATTAAGACACAATTGCGATTACTTTCATTAATGAATTTATTTATAGTTTCAAGAATATCTAAAAAACTAAGATTATCTTTTTTTAGACAATCCTTAATAAAATTTGTAGTTGAGGTAAGAACTGGGCTGGCATAGTTGATTAAGTTATCGAGACTTTCACTTTTGCAAGTGTAGTCACTAAGTAAAGAGAAGGCTATGGCTTTGAAGAATTCCTTTTTTCCAGCATAAGCTGAGCTGGCATAAAGATAAGTAAGCTCATCAGATTTATTTCGCTGAAGATAATTACTTAAAAGATAGGATATCTCTTCCTTATCTCCTCCTAGGAGGGCGATGTTTTGACGATAACCGAGAGTAAAAGCTTTTACTCTTTTATCTAAAGCTGAAAGTTTAATCATCCAAGGTTCACTGCTCATTTTAGTTAAGGTATTTTAAAGGATCCTCGGGAATATTCTTTTTTCTGACTTCAAAGTGAAGCACATAGCTTCCATTCTTTCCTGAAGCTACCATGCCGATAGTTTTGCCCTTAACAACCGTGCTACCTTCTTTAACGGATGTTTGGTCTAGATTTGCATAGACAGTATAGATGTTTGAATTATGTTTTAGTATAATAGTCTCACCCCAACCTTTAAGTGGGTTAGAAAATGCTACTTTTCCCTGGGCTGAAGCTTTAACTTCTCTATTGCTGGCGGTTGTCTGGATATTTAACCCTCTATTTAGGGAGTTATCGACAGTTTCATTAAAATAATTAACGATGTCCCCTTTTATCGGCCAAAGAAATCCTTTGCTAGCCGTTGACCGGTAGCGGGGTATAAATATTTTTTGTCCGACTTTTAGATTGTAAGGTGAAGATATACTATTTTCTCGCATTATTCTTTCGACGCTAACATTGTATTGTTTTGAGATTTTCCAGAGAGAATCACCTTGGCATATTGAGTAGTGAATTCCACTTTGCTTAGATGGTGGAAGATAAGATTTTTTTCTGGGAATTCTAGACGGAGCGCAGGCAAGAAAACAAATTAGTATCGATAAAAACGTTAATCTAATCATTATTAAGAATTAATTTAATATTTTCTGGAAACTTATATAATACCCTAAATCAAAAATAATTCAATATAAAAGAACTCGGTTAAATCCCTAAAGGGATAGTTTCATTTTAGATATTAGTAAACGATATTAAGCTTATCTAATAGATTTATCAATTAGCATTGGAGCGGGCGAGCGGAATCGAACCGCCGTCTCGACCTTGGGAAGGTCATATTCTACCATTGAACCACGCCCGCGTATTAGTTGTGAGTCTTGAGTATGTAGTATTGAGTTAATTAATTTTTTACTTTTCGATATTCTTAATTTTTTAAACTTCCTCACTCAATACTCAATACTAAAGGAGCTTACATTTCTCGATTATTTTTAAAGAACAAAAATCACCGCACATTGCACAAATATCTTCCGAAGCTTTTGCTTTCTTTCGGTATTCTTTAACTTTTTCTTTATCAATCACCAGAGGCATAATTTTATTCCAGTTTCTTCTAGCCCGATAGAGTGACAACTTACGGTCTTTTTCCCACTCATCCTTAAATCGTAAAACATCAACTGAATGGGCAGCAATTTTTGAAGCAATGACTCCATTTCGAATGTCATCAATAGTTGGGTGACGCAGGTGTTCAGCGGGAGTGACTACACATAAGAAGTCTGCACCATGTAAAGCTGCAATTGCTCCACCAATCGCTGAGGTGATGTGATCATAGCCGGCAGCAATGTCAGTTGGCAAGGGTCCCAAGACATAAAAAGGACTATTAGAACAAATTTTTTTCTCGAGCATCATATTCATGGCAATTTCATCTAGGCGTATGTGTCCAGGTCCTTCAATCATAACCTGCACTCCTTTCTCTCTACAACGTTTAGCTAGTTGGCCCAAAGTTCGCAGTTCTGAAATTTGTAAAGCATCAGTTGAGTCAGATATTGCTCCGGGGCGGAGAGCATCACCTAAACTTAGCGTAATATTATAAGCTTTTGCTAACTGTAAGATTTTATCAAAATTTTTGTAAAAAGGGTTTTCTTGTTTATTGACTGATATCCAATGAGCCAATATGGCTCCTCCTCTGCTAACAATTCCACCGATGCGTTTTTTACGCTTTAGTACACCAATATCTTTTTTTAAGATTCCGGCATGGATAGTAAAAAAATCTACTCCATCTTCGGCTTGTTTTTTTAACACATCCCAAATATCATCAAAATTAATATCTTCAATCTTTCCCCGTCTTCTAGCTACTTCCAGGGCTACTTCATATATTGGCACTGTACCCAAAGGAACTGAGGAATTATTAAGCAGCTGTTTTCTTAAAGTTGCTAAGTTAGCGCTGACGCTTAAATCCATAATGGTGTCAGTTCCGTACTTAATAGCACACTCTACCTTCTTTACTTCTTCCTGTAAGCTGCGGGCTTTACTAGATAGACCAACGTTAGTATTAATTTTTACTTTTAAACCTTCGCCAATAGCGCAGGGTTTAGATATTTTTCTTTTATTATTTAAAGGGATAACAACTTTCCCCTCACGTAATTGTTTTTTGAGGAAAGCTAATGGAACAGTTTCTTTCTTGGCTAGAGTTTTTAGGAAGCTCTGTTTAAACATTTTTTATATTTTTTAACACTTATTTCTAGGTTTTTTGCCAGAATGATTCCCCGGCAGACTGCAATATTCTTTATGCCGGATTTCAGTAAAGTTTCTATATTATACTGATTTATTCCACCGATAGCAAACATTAGTTTTTTGCTTTTAGCGATTAAAACTTTTAATTTTTTAGAAGTTAGCGGTTTTAGCTCAGGCTTTGTCTTTGTTTTAAATGCTGGTCCAAAACTGACGTAATCGAGTTCACTTTCCCTAGCATCAAGGACCTTTAATTCTTTTAAACTGTGAATAGTTTTGCCAATAATTGCCTGTTTTCCGATGATTTTTCTAGCTTGGCTAAGAGAAATATCGCTTTCTCCTAAATGAAGCCCGCAAGCTCCTGAAAGGTAGGCAATATCGGCCCGGTCATTTACAATAAATATTTTTCTTCTTTTGCGAATAATTTTTGAAAGTTTTATAGCCAGAGATAAGTATTCCTTATCCGAGATTCCCTTGGCTCTAAGCTGGAAGATGTCAGCTCCAAAATAAGCTAACTTATCAGCCAAGGAATAGATATTGATCCTCGCCTTATCAATTACTTCTTTATCGAGGATTACGTAAAGGAGGCCATTTTTTGAGGATTTTCTTTTCCAGTTCATAGATTTTATAGCGCATTTTTTTAATTTTTGTGACACGCTGGGGAATAATCAGTTTAAAAAATTCCTCGAGCACCCGTAAAGACTCTTTAACTCTTTGAAGGTTAGCGTAGAGAAGGCTATTTACATCTTTGCGTTTTATCTCAAGGCGATCACACTTTTGGCCAATGTCCTTTTTAGAGTTGCGGCTTAAAATTGCTTGTTCGAGAATTTTTTCTTGGGCTATTTTGTCTAAGCCGTGGCGCAATTTACGCAAAGCTAATCTTAAGCTATCTTGTTTTAGAATAAAGCGGAATATATCTTCAGTAACCCGCAAGCCTTCCTTGCAACGGTTAAAGTTAGCATCAATAACCCTTAATACTCCCTTATCAATCACTTTTCTTTATTTTATTTATTATGTGAGTAGTAGAATGTCCCGAACAGAGTTTTACCCGATGAATCTTTTTGACTAACTTATTTCCCACGATTTTATTTTTTTCCCAGTCACCACCTTTGACTAAAACATCAGGCTTAATTCTTTTAATTAAATTGTAAGGAGTGGCTTCGCTGAAGATGATCACATAGTCTACCCCAATCATATTTGCTAGAAGTTTCGCCCGAGAATTTTGTGTAATAATAGGGCGTTTTGAGCCTTTTATTTTTTTTATTGAAGAATCAGAGTTTAATCCGACGATTAGCACGTCACCTCTTCTCTTAGCTTCTTGGATAATTTTTAAGTGTCCTAAGTGCAGGATGTCAAAACAGCCATTGGTAAAGACTATTTTTTTGCCCTTAAGTTTTAATCCGGAAAGTTCTTTCTCTAAGCTTTTGAGTTTCGTGATTTTACCCATCGCATTTGAAGTGACTCTCAACTATTCCGCAGATAGTATGACCAGCTAATATATGCATTTCTTGTACACTTGGCGTATCGTCCAGAGAAATAGTTAAATCAATATCAACGAGGTTTTTTATCTCTCCGCCATCTTTGCCTAAGAAGCCAACGGTTTTCAATCCGATAGCCTTAGCCTTCTCAATAGCCTTTATGATATTTTTCGATTTTCCTGATGTAGATATTCCGACTAACAGGTCTTCGGCTTTTGCTAAGGCTTCGATTTGCCGAGAGAAGATTTCCTCAAAGCCAAAATCATTACCTACGGCTGTAAGAATTGAAGTATTAGTAGTAAGGGCAATCGCAGCTAAAGCTCCGCGATTCATTCTAAATCGGCCAACTAGTTCTGCTGCTAAATGCTGAGCATCGGCAGCGCTACCGCCATTACCAATAAAGATGATTTTCCCTCCAGCTTCTAAACTTTGATTAAACAAGCAAGCAATTTTGGCAATAGTTGAACTTTGTTCTTCAAGAAGCCTTAGGGCTTCTTTGTGCTTTGTTAGGGCTAATTTAATGTCGTTTTCCATAAGCTAAGTTATTTTTAACCAAAGAATATTTTTGCAATATCGTAGAGGTCCATATCAAGAGTTTTTAATGTCGAAGTTGCTTCTTCTAAAGGAACGTCGACAATTTTGTTTCCCCTTAAACTAGCCATTCTTCCAAACTTACCATCCCTTACTAGCTCATAGGCTTTTATTCCGAATCTTGTTCCTAAGACTCGGTCAAAGGCTGATGGTGAGCCACCTCTTTGAATATGCCCTAAAACGGTTACTCTTGTTTCATATCCGGTTTTTTTCTCAATCATATTACCGAGAGTGTGGCCTATCCCACCTAATCTTACATGGCCAAAAGCATCTAACTTTTTTTCTTGAAGAGCGACATTCTCATTTTTGAAAAAAGCACCTTCAGCTACCACGACAATGCTAAAGTTTTTACCTCTCTCGTGGCGCTTTTTTATTGACTGGCATACTTCTCCAATATCAATTGGGGTTTCAGGAATCAGTATGTAATCAGCTCCTCCGGCTATTCCGGAATAAGTAGCAATCCAGCCGGCGTGACGACCCATAACTTCAACTACCATAATTCGGTTATGGGATTCAGCAGTGGTATGTAATCTGTCAAGACATTCGGTTACAATATTTACCGCGGTGTCAAAACCGAACGTAAAGTCAGTTGCCCCGAGGTCATTGTCAATTGTTTTGGGAACCCCGACGGTATTTAAACCCTCCTTGAAGAGTTTTGTTGCTGCGCCTAAGGTGTCTTCTCCACCAATACTGATTAAGGCATCTAAGCCGAGTTCTTTAAAATTTGCTATAGCTTTTTTAGAGTCGCCTTCCTTGTTATAGGGATTTGTACGCGATGTACCTAGAATAGTTCCACCTCTATGGAGAATTCCCGATACTGAACGTACGTTCAAGGCTAAAGTGTCTTTTTCTATTAAACCCTTCCATCCGTAGCGCAAACCCACAACTTCTTGATTCTCAAGCTCTGCTTTTCTAACTACTGCTCGAATAACTGGGTTTAGACCCGGACAATCTCCTCCGCCGGTAAGAATACCAATTTTCATTTTTTACCTCCTAATGAGCACATCAGTTATGGAATAAAATGAACATAACTGATAAGTGCGAATTATCCCGAAGCGCTTCTGAAAAATGTCGTAAGAGATTTTTCAGATATTTAGGCGCGAGGGATATGTCATTATAATTAATTTAATCGTAATTTCTAAAAGGTATCTCAGGTTCCTTGTCGTCACTGATTAAATCTTTTTTGCTTAAAGCAATCTTTCTTATTTCTAAGTTAACCTGCACATGCTTATCTTCTCCCAAGAGATTGTGCACTTTTTCTCTAATTTGTTCTTGTATTTCCTTGGTAAATTCAACTAAATTTACCTCAGTAGTTAATACACCGCAGGCAGCTACTTCGATGCCTTTCTTTCTTAAGATAACTTTAGGTTTTATCCTTGAGACTTCGGTTTTTTCTTCCAGCATTTTTTTCAACATATCTTCAATGGCAACTAAGGTTATGCTTACTTTTCCTTCCTCAGATTCAAAGGTTATAGATTTATTTTTTCGTGCACGACGAAAAGATGCTTGTATATAACGCAAGCAAAGGAGTATAAGTAGTAAACCGACTAAAACAGCAATCCATCTTAGGGGAAAGTCTGCTGGGATTTTAGTCAAGTAAACAGTAATTGTATCTACATTGAGCATACCTAAAGACAGACCAATTAGGATGAAACCTGTGGTAAGGGATAAGGTAATATAAATTAAGACTGTTAAAAAACCCATTGTAACCTCCTAATGAGTCCCGCTAGGGCGGGACGAATTATATCCGCTTCAGGCGGATGTTTTTATTCGCCGCGATCCTCTAAAAACTTTTCCAAGAATCCGGTATTATATTTTCCTCTTTTAAAGTCAGGATTATTAATTACTTCCTTACAAAAGTTAACAGTTGTTTTTATCGGTTCAACCAAGAATTCTCCTAAAGCTCTATCCATCTTTTTTAAGGCCTCGGCACGATTTTTACCTTTAGCTATTACCTTGGCAATAAGGGAATCGTAATAAGGCGGAATGCTGTAGCCTGAGTATATGTGGGTATCAACCCGAATGTCCTTGCCACCAGGGGTATAGCAGAAGTCTATTGTCCCGGGAGAAGGTATGAAACCTTTGTCGGGATCTTCAGCATTGACTCGGCATTCAATTGCCGAGCCTTTTATTTGGACATCATCCTGTTTTATTTTTAATTTTTCACCAGCGGCCAAAAGTATCTGTAATTTGACCAAGTCTATTCCGGTTACTTCCTCGGTTATTGGATGTTCGACCTGTATTCTTGTATTCATTTCCATAAAGTAAAAATTACCATCCTTATCCAGTAAAAACTCTATTGTTCCAAGATTCTGATAATTTATGGCTTTGACTGCTCGGATGCACAACTCACCCAATTTTTTTCTCAGGCGACTATTTACAGCTGGTGATGGAGTTTCCTCAATAACTTTTTGATGTCTGCGTTGGATACTACAATCTCTTTCTCCCAGATAAATCGCATTACCATAATTATCAGCAGCAATTTGAACTTCGATGTGCCTGGGGTTTACAAGAAATTTTTCCATATAAATTTCTGAGTCACCAAAAGCAGCTTTAGCTTCTGATTGAGCGGTCATTAAGGCGCCGACTAGCCTTACATCGCTATGACAAATGCGCATACCTTTTCCGCCTCCACCAGCTTTAGCCTTTAAGATTAAAGGGTAGCCCATCTGTTTAGCTAGCTTTAAAGCCTCATCTTTATCCTTAATTCCACCTTCACTACCCGGGATTAAAGGAATATTTACTTTGCGCATGCTCCTTTTTGCTTGGACCTTATCACCCATAAGACGGATATTTTCAGCAGTTGGACCAATAAATTTTATACCGCAGGATTCGCAAACTTCAGCAAAGCCAGGATTTTCAGCTAAAAAGCCATAACCAGGATGGATAGCGTCGCAGTCAGTAACTTCAGCTGCGCTAATTAAGCGAGAAATATTGAGGTAACTATCAGTTGACGATGGTTTTCCAATGCAAATAGCCTGATCAGCAAATTCTAAATGCAGAGAATTTTTATCAGCTTCGGAGTAAACAGCTACGGTTTTAAGGCCTAGTTCTTTGCAGGCTCGGATTATCCGAATAGCTATTTCTCCACGATTGGCAATTAAAACTTTAGAAAACATAATAGTATTAAGCTGGTTCAACCGTAAATAGGGTCTGACCAAACTCTATCGAGTCAGCATTTTCCACTAAAACTTGAACAACCTTGCCACCGACTTCAGCTTTGATCTCATTCATTAGCTTCATAGCCTCGACAATGCAAACCACATCGTCAGGCTTTATTTTTGTACCGACTGTAACATAAGGCTTTGCTCCCGGTGAAGGTGCTGCGTAAAAAGTTCCAACCATCGGTGACTTTATTTCTAGAGTGTTTGATTCACTCGTTGAGCTCTCGGTTGCCGTTGGAGCTGGTGTTTGAGAGATAACCACTGGTTGACCAGAAGAATTCTTTTTTAAACGAATCCGCTTTCCGTCTTCTTCGATTTCTAGCTCATTGAGGTTATTATCGTCCATGAACTTGATGAATTCTTTTAGCTTTTTTATCTCCATAAAAATCCTCCTAATTTATTTTCTTCCCAAGTATCCTCTAGTCCGAGTGTCAACTTTTAGGATGTCTCCATTATTGATAAAAAGCGGAACATTAATTACTAAACCAGTTTCAAGTTTAGCAGTTTTAGTTCCGGATTTTACAGTATTGCCCCGATATCCGGGCATAGTTTCAACTACTTTTAATTCTAGAGATAACGGCACTTCTAAGCCGATTAATTTATCTTTGTAATAAAGACCAGTTAATTCTAAATTATCCTTAAACCAATCTGATATGTCGTTTATCCGAGATTCATCTAAAACTAAGTCCTCGTAGGTTTCTAAATCCAGAAAATGATAATGAATATCTGAGGTATAGAGATATTGCAATTTTCTCTTTTCAACAAAAGCTATCTCAACATTGTCAGAATCTCGCAAGCTACACTCACGGTTTTGACCAGTTTTGAAATTCTTGAGTTTAACTCGACAAGAAGCTGAGCCTCTTCCTACCTTCACATGTTGGTAATCAAGGATGGTGTATAGTTCGCCATTATAGGTAATAGTCATTGACGGCTTTAATTCACCGATGGAAATTCCCACTTAAAATTTCTCCTTTTTTCTTTTTCACCAGAACCATCTCTTCTAGACGCACCCCGAATTTATTGTTTAAATATATAGCGGGCTCTATAGTTACAACCATACCTTCTTTTAATATTAGATTGCAATTCGGTCCGATCATCGGGGGTTCGTGGACACAAAGACCGACTCCATGGCCTAAGCCATGACCAAAATACTTACCCCAGCCTTTTTTGTCAATGATCTCACGAGCTACCTTATCTACTGCAGAAGCCTTGACGCCATCCCTTATTTTTTTTATGCTTATTTCCTGAGCTTTTCTTATAGCATCGTATATTTTCCGTAAAAGAGTAGGCATTTTACTCCAGAAAAACAGCCTTGTCAAGTCAGCGCAATATTCACAATATTTTGAGCCTAAGTCAATTAGGAGAATTTCATTACTTAATTTCTTATTGCTGGACTGATGATGGGGAAAAGCTGTATTTTTACCTGAGGCAACAATAGTTGGAAAAGCAAGGTCTATATCACCCTTAAGCCGCAGGAACCTCTCAATTTCAATTCTTAGGTCTTTTTCGCTCATTGCAGGGTCAAATATCTCTTTGGCGAACTCAAAAGCTTCCTTACTCACTTGAATTGACTTTTTCATAAGAGAGATTTCCTTTTTATCCTTAATCATCCTAACCTCTTCAACTAAGCCATTAGTTTCAATAAGGTCGACTGCCGTGGGTGATAAGTAATCTTTTATGGTTTTATGCTCCAGGTAAGGCAGTTTTTTAGCTTCAAAACCAAGAGTGCTTAAGTTTAATTTTGTAACTTTTTCAGCTATAAGGGTAAAAATATTGCGCTTGTTGCTGCTAATGATCACTTCCCAGGCGCCTATCTTCTTTGCAGCTTCCTTATACAGGAAGTTGGTAAAATAGATCATCTTTTTGTCTTGAGTTAAGAGTAGATAGCCATCTGCAGCTGAGAAACCAGTAAGGTAAAGAATATTGACTGGATCAGCAATTAGGATAGCATCGAGATTAAGCCCTTTAAGCTTTTTTGTGCAATTGCTAATTCTTATTTTCACTTTACTTCCGAAGTCTTATTCTTAAGATAGGTAATTGCCGCATCAAGGGCTAGAAAATAACTTTCCTTGCCAAAACCAGCAATAACTCCTAATACTACGTCGCTAATTAGAGATTTTTTGCGGAATTCCTCGCGCTTGTAGATATTAGAAAGATGTACTTCTATGGTAGGCTTATTTACCCCTAGTAGGGCATCGCGTATAGCTACAGAGGTATGGGTGTAGGCAGCAGGGTTTATAATTAAAAGGTCATGCTTGGTATTGGTCAGCTTGTCTACTATTTCTCCTTCAGAATTAGACTGGAAGACCTCAAGTGCTAAGGCTTTTTGTGAAGCCCTAAGCTTTAATTCTTCATCAATCTGATGTAGGGTAAAATTTCCATAGATTTCAGGTTCTCGTTTTCCCAAAAGATGTAAGTTTGGGCCATGAATAACTAGAATTTTAGTTAATGTTTCCATTTAATTTCGCCTCCTTCTATTTTTTTCTCTCTTAAGATTACATCTTTCTTGCATTTCGGGCAAGCAATATTAATCATTTTTTTTCTCTTCAATATATATCATTCGTAAGTTAAAAAGATATTCTCCGAGAGCTTTATCTTCGTCGGCATTAAGGTTGCCCTTTGTTTTTTCCTGAATTACTCCTAAAGTATCGATCAAGAAACGAGCCTGTTCGAAGTTTTTTTCCTTTTTTTTCGTTATCGGGTTTTCCAGTTTACCTATGGCAATCATAGCTTGCATCCCTAAGGATGAGACAAAGACTGTGAAGGTTGGCTGATGATAGGTTTGATTTTCACTCTCGGCTGTCTCCTTCTCTTTATCTACTTGATTTTTCCAACTCTGATCTACTTTTTTCTTTGAATCTTGGTTCAAAATGTACCTCCTAAGATAAGTTTAATTAATAATTATACCAACATAGCCAACTACTGCGCTTTTATCTCCAGTAACATCGCCACTGGTTTGATATAGCGCAACTTGAGATTTTTTGGCACCGAGATTTTTTAAACAAGAGATGAATATTGCTAATGGTGCTTCTCCGCAAAGAGTTATATCCTCCTTACGGACTCGTTTAACTAGTTCTTCTTCGTCCAAATCAATGAGTGCTTCTATTGCCCGAAGATCTTTTTTTCTCGCTACTTGATCAGGTTCGTAATGAGTAAGGTCAGTTGAGGCGATCAGAAGAATATCTTCACCCGAACGTCCCAAACTCTTTATTGCCTCAGAAATCTGTTTTGCTGTTTCCTGGTAGTTAATAATTGTCCCTTTTTGACAAGCTATTGGCACGAACTTAAAATTACCAAACAAATAGTCAAGAATTGGCAACTCTACTTCAATTGAATGCTCAGAGCTATGAGCTAAGGTATCCTCGTTGATATTTTCGCCATGGGATAAAATAGCTGTAGCTAATTCTTGATCGATTTCTATTTCCTTATCAAGAATTTTCCAAGGACCGTCTCGCCAAAGACTGAATTTTGCTCCGGCGCCGGTATGGTTTGGCCCTAGTATGAGCAATCGTTTTTTTGGTAAAACTTTACTTATGGTATTTACAGCTACCCGGCCGGAATAAACATAACCGGCATGAGGTAGAACTATTCCTTTTGCTGATATTTTATTGGACCCCGAAGGCCTAAATTTTTCAATTATGATTTTTAGGTCTGAGGGGTTATCCGGGTAAAACTGTCCGCTTACAACTGGAGTTCTAGTCATTTCAATTGTTTTTAAAGTAAATAGAGATATTGAATTGAAGACGAGTATATTGTTGTAGTCCTTCGGGAAATTCAGGGAAAGGGGCAGATTCTTGAACACTTTTTAGGGCAATTTTTCTTAATCTTCTATTTTTTACTGATTGAGGATCAAGACCAACTTCTTCCAGAGAGCCATCCTTGCCGACAAGAAAACTCAATAGAACTTCGCCTTTTTTCTGGTTATTATAATTATGATAAGCGCTATTTCTGATTCTTTCCCGGATTAAACGATAGTAACCCATATAAGCTGGATTTTTTTTCAAAGTTTTATCGGCTTTTTCAGCAATATCCTTAAAAACTATTTCTTTTACGTTTTTTTCAAAAATTTTCGGTTTTTGCAAAGGTGAGAAATTATTATTGTGCATTAATTTACTCATAATATTTTCAACATAGGGTAAAGGTTTTGAGTTGGTTGGCTTAACCGGAGTTTTTTTACTTATTTTCTCTATCTGTTGAGGAGATATTCTGATTTCTTTTTCTTGTTTTAGCTTAACTATTTTTTCCTTCTTCGAGAAAGCTTTTTCAATATGTTGAGGGACTCCGATAATAATAACAACATGAACCAAAAAAGATAATCCTAAAGCTAAGCCCCAATAGTTCCTCATGTTTATTATTATACCAAATTAAGAAAGTATAGAAAAGATTTATTTACCCCGTATAGAAGTATCAAGTTTAAGAGAAAACAAACAAAACTTCTAACGGGGCTTAAGAGAGTTGAACTTTAAGGTAACTAGATATTTAGCCAGGGTATAGTATGAGTTCTTAGGGACTCTCTTGTTTAAGCCGTCGAGGATCTCTTCAGACAGGCTAACGAGTCCAAACCATTCTTCGTTCATGTTAAGGTTATTTTTGGCTTTTATGTCATAGAAGTAGGCTCCATGAGACCAATTAGCCTCTTTATTGTGAATTGGCCAGCCTTCCTCGAAACTTTCATTGTATTTCCACCACTCATCGCTCCATTCAAAGACTACACCGCCTAGGGCATTACCTTTCTCATTCCCGCTAAAAGCGGTGTTGCTGTAGAGGTCTTCCCACTGCGATAGGATAAATTCACTTTGAACTTCCTGGTCCTGGAGGCCCTTATGAGCGTTGTAGGAGTCACAACCGAACTCTGATAGCAGGATTGGCTTATCAAAGGAGTTTTGAATATTGCCGAAGAGATTACCAAACTTCTTTCCCCGATAGATGATGATAGATAAAGCGTCGATGTCTTTACAAAATTTTGAAGCAATAGTTAAAAAACAATCCTCACCATTTCCCAGAGTTACCGGATGAGCCGGGTCAATTTTCTTAATTTCTTTTGCTAGAGTATTAATAAAACTGTAATAGATTTCAGCTTTTCTTATTTGCTTCTGACGCGGATCGGCTATTTTTTCGATTTTCTCAGAAGTCCAAAAACCAATCTTGCCTGAGAAAGTATAATTATTTTCATTACCAAGAATCCAGAGTAGAAGCCCCTCCTCATCTTTTAAAGCTTCGACTGTTTTTAAGATCTTTGCTTTTGTCTTATCTCTAAAAGCTTGGTCTGAATAATTTGCCTGAGGATAATCCCATAAACCCAACCAGTCACTCATAAGAGTGTAGATGCCGTACTTTTCGTACATGTCTCTTATAAACTCTTTTACTTTTTCTAAATCTTTCCCGGCTGAGTAAATCCTTACGCAATTTATCCCAGCCTCTTGCATTAGCTTTCCATCAACAAGCCAGGGTTTATTAGGGTCAGAAAAGAAGTCGTAAGTATAGCCTTTGCCGATCGGAGTCGGGTTGTAGCCAACGCCTTTGATTAAAAATGGTTTTTTATTTAGGTAGAGTGTGTATCCACCTTTTTTGGTAGGCTTTATCTCAACCTCAGCTGAAGCATCAGCAACTACTAAACAAAACATAGTCACCATGAGACAGACAATTCCTATAGTTTTTTTCATGCTATCAAAGGTTATCTTTTTAGGGTCTGGTTGGAAACCTATTTTTCGTATTTGATCTCATCAAGGTAGAATACAATACCTTCAGGATCATTTACATCAATACTTGTAGACCAACAAAATCCGCCAATTATATATGAAAGGTCTCGGCCTCTTAAGTCGATTTCGTACTTTTTCCATTCTTTAGTCAATTGAACCTGGCTAATACTAGCACTATCAGAATCAAAGTGCTCTCCGCTAGCAAGTCCACCGATTTTAAATTCAGTTACCAGCTCTCCTCCTTTATCTCCTCTAGCCCAGAAGGTAAGCTTGCTTGCTCCTTGTAGACCAAAGCCAGCATTAGGTACGGTTCCCCAGTTATTTGCTGGGTTTTGCCAGAAGACTCCGGCCCAACGAGTTCCCGAGTTATTCTTATACTCTACTCTAATGCAAGTGTCACCGCTGAAAGGATAATTTTGCCAATTAGTGCTTAATTTTATGTCTCGGGCTGCAGTATTTGGCATCCATCCACTGGGAATGAAGTGATTGTCTAGGGAGCCACTGTCAGCATAGACATAAAAGGGTAAGTTTACACCCTTGTCTTCCTTTTGTAATCCTTCTTCGCTTGTGTAACGAATGTCATCGATGTAAAGTGTTTGTCCATCAGGAGCATGATCAGTATTAAAGATTATTGCTAGACCACCATTAATGTAGGAGAGATCTTTTCCCGATAAATTGATTGAGTATTCTTGCCACTGATTAGTTAGTTTTATCGGTCCAGACTCAACACTATCGGTATCAGGAAAGGTTACTGGTTCCCCAGTAGTAGGGTTAGTGGTTATGCCACCAACTTTAACAACAGTTAAAACTTCGCCACCTTGAGCACCTTTAGCCTGGAAGACTAATTTATTAAAATTACTTAAGTCATAACCGCTACTTCTTTCTCCCCAGTTATTTTGTGCAGATTGCCAGTAAATACCAGCCCAGTTGTTGCCTTGGGAAGCTTTAGCGGTATAAATTAACTTAATTGAAGTTGATCCGGTTGCAACCTCATCAGTTGCCTGATCATTAAATCTTATGTCATTGTTATCTCCCATCCAACCACTAGGAATAAAGTGATTAAGTGGGGAATTTTTATCACTATAGACATAAAAATCTTTTCCCTGTTCTTGAGCAAACCCAGTTAAAGCTATTGAACAAATAAATGCCCAGCAAACCATAGATAAAAGTACTTTACGCATTCTCCCTCCTTTTAGTTTTAATTCCACATTTCCTTGTATGTAAAATATGACGGCCTAAGTTCTCTTAAGTAAGGAGATTTCATTCCATCTCCTTGACCGCATATACCAAACCACTCTTCGTGGTAATATCCGTCTTGGAAAGGACCAGCTGCTACACCTTTTTTATCATGGTATGTAGGCTCATAAGCCTTCCACCATTCATCTAGCCATTCAAAGGCAAAGCTTCCTAAAGCATTTCCAGCACCGAAACCTGAAGAATTGCAAAGAACATCTGACCAGCAATCCTTATGGTACTGGGCTTGGTAGCTCTCGGATTCTTCCTGAGAATAACCTTGAGCATAAGAAGATGTGCCATACTCAGTAATCATTGCTGGCTTACCAGCTACTCTCTTTACCTCGTCCCAAAAATCTAAAAAGCCGTATCGTCCCCGATAAGCATTTGCTCCAAAAATATCTATATCCGGACAATTCTTAGCGAATAAATCCAGATACAACACATCTCCGGAAGCAATAGCTACCGGTCTTTTTTGGGGATCCAGAGACTTAATCAGTTGTGCTGCTTTATTAGCAAACTTAAAAAAGTTCTCGGGCTTTTTATCAGCGTTACACCCTAATCCGTAAACATTCTCATTGCCCAGTAGCCAGATGAGGACATAGGGCTCATCCTTGAACTCCTGAACCATTTTTTCAACGCTTTTGAGCATATTCTCTTGATGCTCGGGGTTATCGTAATCAGTCCCCTCTTGCCAGTCAGCTTTACTCCCTAGGGCGTATTTTCCAAGAAAATCACCCATTAGTATATATATACCATATTTTTCGTACATTTGTCGAAAAATTTCCTTTTTTAATTTAAAGGGCTGATGATAGAGCCTAAGGGTATTTACTCCCATTTCCTTCATAAGCTGGAAGTCACCAACAGCGATTTCTCCTTCATCTTGTTGATTGTTACGGTTTTTATCGACCCAGCTCTCATAGGGTGAGTCAATAATAGAGTTTTTATTTAGATCCTGAGTGATCCAATTCTGCATGCTTCCATCATCAGGAGATTCACCTACCCGGGTCGGTCCATAGGTCATACCTTTAAGTATAAAGGGCTTACCGTTTACAAGTAGCTGCCAATCCCCGTTATCATATTTGACTAATTTTACCCTTACACCCTTAGTTTTGACAACCTTTCCTAAAGCTTGTCTTTTTTTACCACAAGTACCGAAAGCAAATTTTTTCTCCCAGAAGGTAAGCGGTCTTAGTTTTCCCGGGTCTACCAGAAATATGTCGTTGCGAATGTTGTTATCATAGCCATTGATTATTCTGATCTCACCGCCTTCGAGAGTAAGGTCTAATTGAGGGTTATTACGTAGAAGATATTTTAGCCGATATAGTGCAGCTTTACCAACATACCAGGGGGTATGCCAATAGGTCCAGCCATAACTGCGGGGAAAATGAATTAAAATTGCATAGTAGGCTTTAACTGCATGTTCAATTAGGCCACTTCGTTCTAACAATTCAGCCCGAATGAATTGTTTCATTGCCTCTGATTCAGGAGTTATGTGCCACTTATAAAAAGCAGTGCTTAAATCTCGACTATTTGCAATTTTCCAGTGGTCAATTTTAAATAATGTCTTTTTAATCTTTACAAATTCCGGATCAAACTTAACTGAAGTAGAATTGGGGTAAATTCCTTCTCCGGTTGCTTTAGCTAATTCAACAGGATTTATAATAACGTACTTATAGTTTTCTTCGCCAATATTTTGAAATTCTCCGTAACGAGTATAGTTAACCGGGAATTCTTTCCCGGGGTCATAAAGATTAATTTTACTTATTACGACATCTTCTTCTGTTTCCTCTTCTTCTACTCGGCCGGTTTCAAGTTTTTTTAGGGTGATTTCAGATTTTTCTTTTATTGACCAGTACCAGCCTCGAGGGTCAAAGCTTTGAGCATAGGGGTATTGGTCAATAACCTTAGCAAAGGCAGCTTTTGCTTCTTCCGTTTTTCCTTCACGGATTAAAGCTTCTCCTTTAATAAAGTAACAGGCGGCAACGTCATTCATGATTTTAAAATTATCTTCTTCACCCTTAGTCGGAAAATCCCCTAAAACCTTGGCTTGATCTCGAGCCAGAAAAGAGTATTTCTCAATGCACTGATCAACAAGGGTATGCACTTCGCTAAATTCTCTTTTTCCTAAACGAGCCCAAGCTTTGTTTACATAATCTGATGAATCTTGAGCATAGCAGGGAATAGAAAATAGAAAATAGAAGATATAAGACAGAAGACAGAGAACCGGAAATTTGTTTTTTGACACTTGCTTTCTATTATCTATTTTCTGATTTCTACTTTCTAAATTTTTCATCCGACCATTGCTCCTGCGGTTATTCCTTTAACAAATTGCTTCTGCATGCGTATGTAGAGAAGGATAATCGGTAGAGCAGTAACAGTTAAAGCGGCCATAACCAAAGTGTGTTGCGATATTTGCTCACCAGAGTATTGCAGAAGAGCAGCTTGTAAAGGCATATATTTATCCTCAATAAATATAATTGATGCTAAAACAAATTCATTCCAAACATTTAAAGCATTAAAGATTATAACGACTGCTAACACCGGGGTAACTAGAGGTATTGCAACATTCCACCAGATCTGTAGTTTATTGCAACCATCAATTTTGGCAGCGTCTTCTAAATCTCGAGGTAATTGGTCAAAAAAGGTCTTTAAGAGATAGATACTTATCGATAGACCCATATTACTCATAGCTAGGACATAACCGGTTCGATTTAAGAGTCCTAGCTGCTGCAATAATGCATAGACCGGAACAAAGCCAGCCGGAAGCGGTATCATCATCGCAGCTAAGAACATATAGAATATAATATTTTTTCCCGGAAATTGCAGGCGCGAGAAGGAATAAGCAGCCAGGGATGAGAGAAGAATAATTAAGAAAACTGACGTAAAAGTATAAATAACGCTATTTAAAAAATAGCGCCAGAATCCACCGGTAAAAATAACTTCTTTGTAGTTATCTAAGCGGAGGCTAGAGGCTGGTTTTAAGCCATAGTCATTATTAAATTCAGTATCGGTTTTAAAAGAAGCGTTTATCATCCAGAAAAAAGGAAAAATACAGCTCAAAGCTATACTTAAGAGAAAAATATGTAGAACTATCAAGATAACTATTTTTTTACTCTGGTAATACGCCATATTTTTTCCTTATTTTTTTTGAAACAAAAAACATTGTAAATGATACTGCCACAAGAATTGCTCCTAAGACTAGGCCTTCGGCACAGGCTAATCCGGCTAAACCGGTGCTTAAATGATTATAAATTATCATTATCGGAACTATAGTTTCTCCCCCGGCCCCTTGATTTAGAGCCAAAATCATGGCAAAGGCTGACATAGTTCCTAGAATTGTCAGAACCATAACCAGGGTAATGACTGGCATAAGTAGAGGTAAAGTTATTTTGCGAAAACTTTGCCATGCGTTTGCACCATCAATTCTAGCTGATTCATATAATTGCTCAGGCACACTTTGCAAACCGGCTAAAAAGATTACAAAAGCCCAGCCAAATCCCCGCCAACAGTGAACCAGGGCTGTAATTAAGCGTACCCTTCCTCCACTGATCCAGTCTTGAGCCAGAAAACCTAACCCAAAGTTATTAACCAGGTGATTTAAAACATCGCGTCCGGTAGGCTCAGAGAGCATAAGACGACGCAAAAGCAAACCGATAACAATTTCTGAAAGAACTGGAAGAATGAAAAACACGACTCGATAAAACTTACTCATTCTTACAACTTTAGTTACTGACAAAGCTAACATGAAAGCTAAAATATTTTGAAATGATAAAGCCCAGAAGGTAATAAAAGCGCCGTTATACATTGATTTCCACCAGTCATTATCACTGGCGATATCTTTAAAGTTCTGCAGGCCGACGAAAGACTCTTTAAAGTTGAAATCACCGATTATATTGTAGTTGGTCAAGCTTAAAATAAAACTATAAAAGAAGGGGTAAACATAGAAGAGTGAGAAAATAACCAGAGCCGGTACGATGAATGAAAAGTTTACGGCCTTATCTTTAAAAGTTGAATTCATCTTTTATTTACAATACCTTTTTACGTTATGATTACTATTTTTTTTTACAAAACCATCTTGCCAATAAATGTTGTTGATGGACTTAATGAGTATATTTTTATGAGCTGCTCCGCAGATTAAGTTCATCTAAATGATACCTTTTCTTTTTTGTTTTGTATTTCCTTGGCAACTTGCTCAGGAGTTTTTAATCCCATAACAATTTGCTGCAATCCGCTGTTCATAGTTTCAATAACCCGAGAGTCTTCGTTTTTCGGCCAAATGTTAGGATGAGTCAGACTTCTGAAGGTGCCAAGCAGATTCTTAAGTATTGGTGGTAATTTATCGTCAACACCTTTAATTGCTGGCAAGTTATTAGTTTCTTTAGCTAGAAATTCCTGTTGTTTTTTAGCACTAAGCCACTTTAGAAATTTTATTGCTAAATTCTTTTTAGGTGAATTAGCATCAACCATAAAAGATGAACCGGCTCCGCCCCATACTTTTATTGGATGATCAACTGATGCTCTAGGCAGAGAGAAAAAAGCATAATCTAAACTTTCTGAGAGTTTCTTATAGGTATTTACTGACCAACTGCCATTAAAAGAAAAAGCTGCCTTACCTTGCGCAAAAGCTGCTTCGGCTTCTTTGTTAGTTATCGTGACAATGTTAGAAGCCAGGATCCCTGAACTTTTTAGTTTAGCAAATAAAGAGAAGACTTTTATCCAGTCGGGATCAGTATAAGCTATTTCTCCCTTAAGTGTCTTTAAAAATTTATCCTCACCCATAGTATTCATTGCCCACTCAGTCGCCAAGGCATTAAGTAACCAACCTTCTCCCCAGCCACAGATAAATCCGCTTGTATCAGTCTTTTTCTCTATAGTCTGGGCCCAGGCTATAAACTCCTCTACTGTTTCTGGGCTTTTTTCCGGATCTAGACCAGCTTGCTTAAATAAGGTTTTATTGTAAATAAACTGCATGATTGCGGTATCAATCGGGACTCCATAGATACCGGTAGCAACACCATAGGTGTTATCTTTATTAAAAGTAACCACTCTTAAGGTTTGAGGGTAGAAAGTATCCTGCCATTGCTTCATATAGGGGGAAAGATTCAAAATGTATCCAGCCTTAATAAAGGCCGATAAGATTTTCTTTTCACCTAAGATTCCAAATATATCGGGTAGAGTTTTTGCTCGGGCAGCAGCGATTACTTTTTGAGAATATATTTTGGGAGGAAAAAAGAGTCTAAATTCAACCTTTAAACCGCTTTCTTGGGTATACTTTTTAGCTAACTCGGCAAAAGTATCTTTCCTGTCAGTCATCCAATGCCAAATAACCAATTTATCTTCTTTATGCTTTGGAGCCGAGCATCCGGTCAGAATAAGCACTGCGAAACCAATGAGTAATCCTAGTTTTATCCTTTTTCCTTTATCCTTCATCCTTTTTCTATTTGTATGAGTAGTATTAATCAAAGATTACAGTCTTGTTATTGTAGACTAGTATTTTTCGTTCGAGGTGCCAGCGAAGAGCTTGGCTTAAAACCACCCTTTCTAGTTCTTGCCCTTTTCTTTTTAGATCTTCCACAGAGTCTCGGTGGCTTATTCGGGCAGTATTTTGTTCGATAATCGGGCCAGCATCTAAAATTTCGGTAACATAGTGACTGGTAGCACCGATGATTTTTACCCCTCTTTTATAAGCTTGCTGGTAAGGATCACTTCCGATAAATGCCGGCAGGAATGAGTGGTGAATATTGATAATCCTATTAGAAAATTGATCAACGAATTGTTTTGTTAGAATTTGGGTATAGCGAGCCAAGACAACAGTATCAATATTTTCCTTTTCAAGTAGAGCAATTTCTTTTTTCTCAACTTTTCCTTTATTCTTGGAATCTTTAGGTAGATGAATAAACCTTATACCAAAATTTTTGGCAATATCTTTAGTTTTGGTAGCGTTGCTGATAATTAAAGGTATCTGACAATTAAAATAACCTTCTTTGTATTTAAGTAGAAGGTCATATAAGCAATGGGTAGAATAAGAGGCAAAGATCGCTACCTTTGCCGGGGTGTCATTAAAGTGAAGGTTCCACTCCATGCTAAACTTTTTAGCTAGAGCCGAAAACTCCTTAGTAATTTCCTCTTTAGAGAGCCTAAAACCGTCTAAGGACCATTCGATACGCATGAAAAATGTATTGAATTGAGAGTCGATGTGTTGATCAGCGTGTTGGATATTGCCGTTATTTTGATAGACGAAATTGGTGATGTTAGCGGTTATACCCTTTTGGTCTGGACAAGAAATAAGTAAAATGGCTGTAGTCATCTCTACTTTCTCTTAGGTTTTAGGGAAAGGTATTTCACGGAGAGATATCAGTCAAATACTTGAAGTACTCTCCTTCAGTAGTAAGAATAACAGTTGTGTTTTCATCTACAGTTGTGCTATATGTTTCTAAGGTTTTTAAAAATGAGAAAAATTCAGGGTCTTTATTGTAGGCATCAGCATAGATTTTAGTAGATTCAGCGTCAGCACCACCTTTGATTTCCTGAGATTTTTTATAAGCCTCAGATAAAATTTCTTTTAACTCTTTTTCAGTTTTTCCTTCGACTTCGGCACGGATACCTCTTCCTTCTGAACGATACTGTTCGGCAGCTCGTTTTCGTTCAGCAATCATTCGTTCATAGACGTTTAATCGTACTTTTTCAATATAGTTTACCCGTTTAATCCGGGCATCGATTAGTTCAATGCCATAACGTGTGCCCAAATCGCCTTTTGCTTTTTCGATAATTTCTTTTCTAATTTTTTCCCGGCCCATTTTGATTGTTGCCAGGGCTCCTTCATCGATAAACTCTTCTTTTAGGATTAGTTTTTGTTCCTGAATTATTTTAATTAGCCTATTGTCTGAGCGAACAACCTCGATTGAATTTTGGGCAGTAACGGCATCACGAACTGCAGCATCAATTATGCCATCAAGTATAGCGTGAGCGCCTCTTTCGTTAGCAACAGATTTGAAAAACTTTAGAGCATCAACTATTTTCCAGCGGGCAGTAGTATCTATCCAGATGTATCGTTTGTCTTTTGTGGGTATTTCACTGGGGAAACCATCCCATTCCAATATTCGTTTTTCAAAATAGGTAACTTTTTGGATAAAAGGTATCTTAAGGTGCAATCCAGACTTAGTAATAGGGTTGCCTATTGGCTGACCGAATTGAGTGATTATAACCTGCTTACCTTCTTCAATAACATAAAAGGGGTTACCAATTAAAATCAGTAAAATAATCGCAACTGTAATCCCTAGACTTAAATTCTTACTATTCATTTCCTAGCCTTAACAAGGGTAAAATCCCTTTTTCTTTAGGATCGACTATATATTTTTTACCAGCCTTAGTTAAAATATCTTGCATTTGTTCTAAATAAAGACGTCTTGAAGTTACTTCTTTAGCCTGAGCATATTCTTCGTAGAGAAGAAGAAATCTTTTAGCATCACCTTCGGCTCTGTTAATTTTCTCAAGGGCATACCCCTCGGCTTCCTTAACTCTTTTTAAGGCCTCACCTTTAGCTTCAGGTATCTTTTGGTTATAGACTTCCCAAGCTTGGTTTTTTAATTTTTCCCTTTCTTGCTTTGCTTGGTTTACTTCGTTAAAAGCTGGTTTTACTTGTTTAGGGGGGTTGACATCCTGTAATTTGATTTTAACAATTTGAATTCCAACTCCGTAGGAATCAAGAATTTCTTGCATCTCTTCTTGGGCCTGGTTGTTTATGTCGATACGCTTGGTGGTAAGAACCTCATTGAAAGCGTGATTACCAACAATTCTGCGCATTACTGATTCTGAAATATCTCGTATTGTTTTATCAACGTTACGAACATTAAATAAGGTCATGAATGGGTCTTGTATTTTAAATTGGACAATCCACTCTAAATCCAGGACGTTTAAGTCTCCGGTAAGCATTAATGATTCATCATTGTATGATTTTTGACTATATACGGATTTTATACCTGATGATTGAGTTCGAAAACCAAACTCACTGGTATAAATTTTCTCTACCGGTACCGGAATTGCTTTCTCGATTCCTAGTGGTATCTTAAAATGAAGGCCAGGTGCGGTAGTTTTTATGAATTTGCCGAAACGCAAGATTACCCCTACTTCGCTGGGCTGGATAGTGTAGAAGGCACCTTTTAGAAGAAAAATAACCAGGAAAATTCCTGCTATTAAAGGTAAGCCAGCACCCTGAGGTTTGAGGAAATTAAACTTTTTCTTCAGGCTTTGTATAATTTCATCTGGAGTTTTTGATTCAAAATCCATAAGCTGGAGTATAGCATAGAAAGTAGCTTTGGCAAGTTATTTTTTGGGGGACGATTCTCTGCTTGATAGGACACACTGTAAGGTTGAAAACCGTCCCCCTCAATCACTAATAAATTGCTATATATGTGTAACCTTTTCCGTTCTTATTCACTCCCTTCGCCGTACCTACCTTAAAATAACCTTTGCCGCTTTCTACTCCAAGTTCTATGATACTGCTATTGCCCGCATTATCGCCAAATTTTCTACTTCTCGGGCTAACCATAGTATTTGTACAAAACCACGCAGGCTTACCGCCATCCGTTTTAGCAACTATTACAAAACGTGGCTTACCATCCAGCTGCGTAAGTATCTTTTTGCCATATGTATTATCACCGGTATAACTACCGCTGTCAACATTGATGGCTCCGGCTCCAACAGGCAGCCAAGCCGAACTGTTGTAGTATTCCATTCTCTGCTCGTCATTATTGTACACCATCATTCCTTCTACGCTTGGAGATATAGCATCCCTTTGCGCAGTGGTCATCCTTGGCGGTAAAAAAGCGCTCGTTATTGAACTTACATCAAGCATTGCCTGCGGATTCGCCGTGCCGATGCCGACATTATCGGTATTGGTGTTAAAAATATTTGTTCCGTCATTACTTGTCCACCAACCTCCTATTGATTCCCAGTTATAAGTAAAGATAGCTATTTCTCTGCAAACCATAACCTCATTAGCAGTATTATCATAATACATCGCTCCCTCATTATTGGCATCACAAGTAGAGGGGGAAATATTAGGTTGCAGTTTTAATTCCTTGTATACTCCAAAGGGGGCAGGGTAATAGGTGGTGATGGTGATTTGTTCGGCAAAACAGGATAAACCGCAAAAAACTAAAACTGTCCCCATTGCCGCAGCCAAAACTAAACCTTTTAAAATCGGCTTATTATTCATTGGATACCTCCACTTTTATTAATACTGCTATCGGAAATCATAAGATATCGCTAACAAACTTTTATTTTAGCTTTTATTCTTTCTTGTGTCAATTTGTTTTAAAAATACTGTAAGCGGGGACGGTTCTCTACTTTATAGTGTGTATTATGAAACTGAAAACTGTTCTCTCCCGAAGATGTTATAGACAAAAACGAAAATATGTGATATTTTAGGTTGAGTGTTCTTATGACTGGCAAAACATTAGTAAAACTGATTAAACTACACTGGCTAAAGATTGTTCTTATTACCCTACTGCTTATTCTTGTCTCGGGAGTGATCCTCTTACTTGTTATTGGAGTCCAACAATTTATCGGATTAGAATCATTCTATAAACGGACTACTCTAGCTAGCATTCCTTTTCAGATGTTTATGGCTATAATTACCGCTATTGCCTTTGCTAGCATATACATGGGCTTTCACTATTGGTTTATGTTTGGCGGCGGCCTGAATAAGATGGGCCAGAAGAGAATAAAAACCGCTAGCGTAAATGTAAACTGGTCTGATGTGGTTGGAATGGAGTCAGCTAAGCGAGAAGTAGCTGAGGTAATAAGTTTAATTAAAGATCGAGCTCAGCTTAAACAGGTTGGCGGAAAGATCATCAAAGGGATACTTATGGTTGGTCCTCCCGGTTGTGGCAAGACTTATTTAGCTAAAGCGGTTGCTACTGAAACCGGTCTACCCTTTCTGGCAACTGTTGGAAGTGAGTTCATGGGTATGTTTGTAGGTATGGGCGCGGCGCGCATAAAGTCTTTATTTAAAGAAGCCAGAACTTTAGCAGATCTTCATGGCGGCTGTCTTATATTTATTGATGAGATTGATACTATAGCTCGACCACGGGTTGGAGTTTCGGGTTTAGGTGGCGGAATGTCATACAATGCTACAGTAAACCAGCTTCTTACTGATATGGATGGTTTACGTCAAACCGAAAATAATATTGTAATTATTGCTGCTACTAATGTTGGAGAGAATGAGCTAGACTCGGCTCTTATGCGGGCTGGCCGATTTGATCGCAAAATTTATGTTAGCAAACCTGGTCTTGAAGATCGAAATAAATTATTTAAGTATTACTTAAGTAAGGCTCAATCTGATCCTGAAATTGACAATGATATTTTAGCAAAGAGAACAGTGGGTTTTTCTCCAGCTGATATTGCCAATATGATACGTGAGGCTTCTTTAATTGTAATTCGT
>Ga0208769_1000191_pt1 | contig 33080 bp, 33 predicted proteins | sample AntAceMetag02UKC_FD_184768 | JGI IMG/M metagenome (GOLD analysis project Ga0208769, IMG submission 184768) | Saline lake microbial communities from Ace Lake, Antarctica- Antarctic Ace Lake Metagenome 02UKC (SPAdes) (version 2) | ecosystem: Environmental > Aquatic > Non-marine Saline and Alkaline...
GATGTGAATATGAGAATTTTTGAAATTATGGCTAGTGGTTGTTTTTTGTTAACTAACATTATAAAAAACAATGGGTTAGAGGAATTATTCACAAATAAGGAACATCTAGTAACTTACAAGAATGATAAGGAAATGATAAAATTAATTGATTATTATTTAAATAATGAAAAAGAAAGAGAGCGCATTGCTGCTAATGGTTATAAAAAGGTTGTTGAGGAGCATACATATTTTCATAGAGTGCAGACCATGTTTAATTATATCGCTTTTAGGTTAGGTGAAAAATTTAATAAATTAAGAATATGAATGTAGCCTGTGATGTTATAGTTTTAACTTGGAATCAACTTGAGATGACAAGGAAATTCATAAAAAGCTTTCTGGATAAGACTATTGTACCTACGAGACTAATGATAATAGATAATGGCAGTCGTGACGGAACAAAAAATTTCTTACATTCTTTGCAAAGCACTAACAATTGCCAATTTAGAATCATTCTTAATGAAGATAATAAAGGTTTTGTAGAAGGTATGAACCAGGGTATTTCTGAGAGCACTGCTCCCTACACATGTTTAGTTAACAACGATGTAATTTTTTCTAAAGGTTGGCTTAAGGAAATTATTTCTGTTTTTGAGAAGAACAAAAAGATTGGGTTTCTTAATCCTAATAGCAATAATTTAGGAACAAAAGTTTTTCAAGGAGAGACTATTGATAATTTTGCTAAATGTTTATATGAAAGATTTAAAGGCGAATTTATGGAATTACCTTTTTGTATTGGATTTTGTATGATAATAAAAAAAGAAGTTATTGAAAGAGTAGGAGGTTTGTCGGAAGAATTTAAACCTATGTTTTTTGAAGATACTGATTATGGGATGAAAGTTCAGCAAGCTGGTTATTTAATTGGCGTAGCCAAAGCGGCATATGTTTGGCATCAGGAACATGGTTCTTTTAAGCAGTGGCCAAAAGGGAAAGAGGAAGCATTTGTAAACAGCAGAAAGACTTTTACTAAAAAATGGGGAAGGATTTTAAGAATTGCTTGGATTGTAGAAAAAAATGAGGACTTGATAAGCAATTTAGATAAAGCAATTAAATTAGCTCGAGGAGGCAGTTACGTTTGGTTTTTGGTGAGAGATTTAGAAATAGACGAAGAGGATATTTTCAAACGAAATAATTTTTTTGTCCATTCAGGAGTTAAATTTATTAAATATAAGAGTTCAGGCCATCTTGTATGGAAAATTTTAAAAAAGAAGAAAAAATACCACCTTTTAATAAGTAGAAATAGATTCATAAGATATTGGTTTAATAAATTTGGGTATACAGTAATTGAAAAATCGGAAAAGGAAGAAATAAAAAAACTTAAAAATATTTGTTTAAAATAAGATGAAAATTTAAGGTACTTTGTTTAGAGAGTAATGAAAAACAAAAATAAAAAAAAGGTAGAAATGGAAAAGGTTGATTCTTGTTTGTATGACCATGCTTATTATATGTCAAATAATATTGGGTATGAAGAATTTAAAGAAGGATTAAAGCCCGATAAAATTAATTATAGGTTTAGACATGTTATGCAATACTGCTCATTCTCTTCAAAGAAAACTGTTTTAGATATAGGATGTGGCCGGGGAGAAATAGTATATTACGCAGCACAAAAAGGATGTAATAAAGCTATCGGGATAGACTATAGCCCAGCGGCTATCAATATCGCTAGATCTTTTGCAGCTAAGTTAGACAAGAGTATTCAAGATCGAATGATTTTTTTAAATAAGGATGTTTTAAAATTATCTGAAGACGACAAGTTTGATTATATTTTCATGATTGACGTATGGGAACATATGTTTGATCACCAGCTTACTCCGCTTTTATTAAAAATTAACAACCTTCTAAATGATAACGGTTTTTTTATTATTACGACTCCCAACGGATTTTATGAAAGATTCCTTTACCCGATAAAGCGAATTTTTAATATTCCTTTTAATCTATTTAAATTTCCATTGAGGATGATGCGCGGGAAATGGAAGCCAAAATCAGTGTATGATTTGGTCAGACATATTTTTAAGGTCAAACCGTTTAAAAATGATTTTATGGATAAAACTCATGTTAATATTTCTACACCCTATAAGGTGAAAAGAATGCTTAAAAACGCTGGGTTTTTGACAACATTTATATTTTCTGACAATTCAAAGAAATCGTTTGGCTCTTTATTTTTTCATCGGAAAGCGCAAGAGATGCTAATTATTGCTCGAATGTCTGGAAAATAGGGGAAATAGGGATATTCTAGATTACTTGAAGAGCATAGTTTAATTATAAGGAGAAAAAAATGAGCAAAATTGCTTTATCAGTAGTTATCCTTGCTAAAAATGAAGAGAAGCGAATAGAAGATTGTATAAAATCTGTAGAAGAGTGGGCTAGTGAGATAATTGTCATTGATGATGAATCAACTGATAATACTTCGAGGCTTGCTAAAGAATTAGGCGCAAAAGTCTTGGTGCAAAGAATGGATGTAGAAGGTAAACATAGAAACTGGGCATATTCTAAGACGGACAATGAGTGGGTTTTAAGCCTTGATGCTGATGAGCGATTAACCGAGGAGCTTAAAGACGAGATGGAATCAACTCTAGCCTCTGCCCCTGAGTTTAATGCTTTTACTATACCCCGTAGGAATTTTATCGGTGATTATTGGATACGTTGGGGAGGAATGTATCCGTCAGCCCAGTTAAAGCTATTTCGTAAGGATAAGTTTAAATGGGAGGAGGTCGAGGTTCATCCTAGAGCATTCTTGGATGGTAAATGTGGGCATTTAAAAGGTGATTTAATCCATTACACCTATAAAGATTGGGCATCTTTTTTAGGAAAACTTAATAACCAGACTACTTTAGAAGCCAAGAAGTGGTACAAGCTATCTCTGACTAATCCTAAAAAGGCCGGTTATAAGATGAACCTTCTTCATGCTCTTTGGCGCACTTTTGATCGATTTTTTAGAGCTTTCATTGCTAAGAGAGGCTATCGTGATCGATTTATCGGTTTTATGGTAGCTTATTTTTCCTCTCTCTATCAAATTGTAAGCTATACAAAATACAGGGATTTAATCAAGAAAGATGAAAAATCAACCTAAATCTTTTCTGATAATAAATCCTTTCGGCATAGGGGATGTTTTATTCTCGACGCCCCTGATAAGAAGTTTAAAAGAGAATTTTCCTTCTTGTGAAGTATTCTATCTTTGCAATAGGAGAACTCAGCCTGTATTAAAAGATAATCCTTTGATAAATAAGATTTTTGTCTACGAGAGAGATGAGTTTGAAGTTGTAAAGAAAGTATCCAAGTTGTTATGGATTAAGAAAATAATGAGTTTTGTTTCAGAGATAAGAAAAGAAAACATAGATATTGCCGTGGACCTATCTTTAAATTCACAGTTTGGTTTTTTTGCCTGGTTTGCCGGAATTAAAAAAAGAATAGGATTCAATTATAAAAAGAGAGGACGATTTCTTACAGAAAAGATAAAAATGAATGGTTTTGAAGGTAAACATGTTATTGAATATTATTTGGATTTATTACAATTCTTAAAAGTTAAGCCCTTATCCCTGCAGATGGAATTATTTATAGACCAAAGAGATAAACTCTGGTGTAAAAACTTTTTAGAGAGGCGCAATATTGATAAGCAAGATATCTTTGTTTGTATAGCTCCTGGGGGAGGAGAAAGTTTTGGAAAAGATGCTTATAGGAAAAACTGGGCTCTTGATAATTTTGTAAAAGTATCTGAACGTTTGCAGAAAGACCTTAAAACTAAAGTGTGTATTTTATTGGGTCCCAAAGAGAAAAATATCGGCAAAGCTTTTAAGGAAAGTAGTAATTTGATGGTATTTTCTCCTTCAACAATAATGCAAGCTTCATCTATTATTGATAGGTGCGATTTATTTATATCTAATGATAGCGGATTGTTAAGGGTAGCGAATGCTTTAGACAGAAAAATAGTTACTATATTTGGGCCAGTTGATGAAAAAACATACAGTCCTTATCCTTTTGATTCAAAGAAACATGTAGTTATAAAGAAAGATTTACCTTGTCGTCCTTGTTATAAAAAATTTAGATTACCAGAGTGTTTATATCAGCTGAAGTGCCTTAAGGATATAACAGTTGAGGAGGTATTTGATTCTGTTAAGAGTTTGATAGATGATTAATAAAAAGTATTAAAATAGGTGTAAAAATATTTGTACGAAGGATGGATATAGAGGGCCTACATAGAAACTGGGTTTATTCTCAAACAAGTAACTAGTGGGTTTTAAGTTTGGACGCTGATGAGCGATTAACCGACCCTAAAAAAGCTAGCTATAAAATGAATTTGCTACATGCTTTATGGCGTACAGTGGATAGGTTCTTCAGAGCTTTTATTGCTAAAAGAGGGTATCGTGATCGGTTTATCGGATTTATGGCTGCTTATTTTTCATCAATTTATCAAATTGTAAGCTACGCAAAATATCGAGATTTAAAGAAAAATGATAAATAATAGTATTTCAATAGTCATTCCCGCATATAATGAGGAAAAGTATATAGAGAATACTTTATGTACTATTTCTGACTATTTAAACAAGAATTTTGCTAATTTTGAGATTATTATAGTTGATGATGGAAGTAGCGATAACACATTTTTTTTAGTTTCCCAATTATCTAAAAAAATACCTAATTTAAAAGTTTTAAAAAACTCTAAAAATCGTGGTAAAGGTTATAGCGTAAGGAAAGGTGTACTTGCTGCTAATTTTGATTATATATTGTTTAGCGATGCGGATTTATCTACACCGATTGAAGAATTAGGTATGTTTATAGAGCATTTTTTAGCAAAAGAGGTTATCGTGATGGGTTCACTGGTTTTATGGTGGCTTATTTTTCTTCTTTCTATCAGATTGTTAGCTATGCCAAATATAGGGATTTGGTCAAGAAGGATGAAAAATAAAGTTAAATCTTTTTTAATAATAAATCCTTTTGGTATAGGGGATATTTTGTTCTCAATATCCCTTGTAAGAAGTTTAAAAGAAAATTAATAAAAAATATTAAAAAATGTATATGGAAAAAGAAAAAATTTTTACAGTTTTAGAGTTGAATGCTACAGTTCGTGAATTAATTCAAATAGCATTTCCTCAAAGTGTCTGGGTTTGTGGTGAAATTCAGGGTTTGCGACCAGACCGTGGAGGAAGACACACTTATTTTGAATTAGTGCAAAAGGAGGCAGAAGGAGAAAATATTGTTGCTAAGGTTAAGATGGCTTTGTTTGCTGGCCGGAAACCGCTGATTGAGAAACGGATTAAAGAAGTAGAGGGTGGTTTTCAATTGAAGAATGATAAGGAGAAAAAAGAAGATTTGATAAGTAATTTAGGAGAAGCAATCAAATTAGCTCGAGGAGACAATTTTGTTTGGTTTTTGGTGAAAAATTTAGATATAGACGAAGAGGATGTTTTCAAACGAAATAATTTTTTATCCATTCAGGAATTAAATTTATCAAATATAAGAATTTAGGTTATCTTGTATGAAAAATTTTGCAGTTTTGACTGATAGACTTATTGATAAATATCAGGCTAGAATTATTTTTGCTGGTTCTGGTAATGAAAAAGAAGCCATTTAAAAAATAGAAAATTTAATGCAAGGGAATTGTATAAAAGCTATAGATTTACCTTTAATGAATTTTTTGGCCATATTAAGTAGGTCAACAATATTAGTAGCTAATGACGGAGGCTCTTTGTATATGGGTGTGTTCTTAGGGATAAAGACAGTTTCTATTTTTGGACCAGTAAGTGATATTGTTTATGGTCCTTATCCTCAGGATGTTAAAAAGCATGTGGTGGCAAAAAAAGATTTACCTTGTCGTCCTTGTTATAAAAAATTTAAATTACCAGAGTGTTTACATCAGATGAAGTGCCTTAAGAGTATAACAGTTAATGAGGTGTTTAGCTCAGTTAGAGGTTTTTTGGATTAATAGAGGAAGGGCGAACTTTGATTATTCCCAGATGTTTGCGTATGAATTTTAAAATACACCAGTCAAACCCAGTATCATCTATGATTTTGGTGAAAGCTTCGTATACAGGATATGGGTGTTCTTCTGTTGCTTCAAGCATCTTCCGGTTTTTGTCCAAATCATGTACCAAAAGAAATCCGTTTGGTTTTAGCATAGGAAGGCCGTTTTCTATATCAGCTAAGGCACCTTTATAGTTATGGTCACCGTCTACCAGGTAAATGTCTACTTTGCCTTTTAGCTCTTTAGCTAATGATGGTATTATTATTTTTGAATCGCCACTTTTTAAAGTAAATTTTTTATCTTCCAACCCGACATTCAAAATATTCTTTTTGGTTGTTTCAGGGTATATCCCTGAAGTGTAACTGTCATTGTCAACGCAAATTAATTCTCCTTTTTTGTTAGTTTTTAAAGCTTGAGCCCATCCAACAGCAGTTCCACCGGCATATGTTCCGACTTCAACAATAATATCTGGTTTATAATAGCCGGCAAATGCTTGGACCCATCGTCCGTATTTAGGGTGATCTTTCCCTCGGCCGGATTTTAAATGTTTAGGTCCCTCAAAATTGGGTAAAGGGTCAACTCCAGTAGCAAGGAATTTATGGAATAGATTTTTATCTAATTTCAAAGGCCCTTTGATTTGCCCGAATAGGATGAAGTAATTTAAGCAAAAATTTTTTAAGTAATTCATATAGTATTAATAGTGATTGATATAGTATAATTGTAAAGCATTATTTTCTATTGTCAATTGTCGGCATTGAATGATATAATCATATTTTCATTTTCACTGGGTTAAGGAGGTAGAATAATAAATAATAAGGAAGATACGCGGAGACATAAATAATGAGCAATGAGAGAGTCTTTACAGTTTTAGAGTTGAATGCTACAGTTCGTGAATTAATTCAAATAGCATTTCCTCAAAGTGTCTGGGTTTGTGGTGAAATTCAGGGTTTACGACCAGACCGCGGAGGAAGACACACTTACTTTGAATTAGTGCAAAAGGAGGCAGAAGGAGAAAATATTGTTGCTAAGGTTAAGATGGCTTTGTTCGCTGGTAGGAAACCGCTGATTGAGAAACGGATTAAAGAAGTAGAAGGTGGTTTTAAATTAAAGAATGATATTGAGGTAAAGCTTTTATGTGAAGTAAACTTGCATCCACCTACAGGACAATATAGTTTGGTGGTGGTTGATATCGATACAGTATATACATTAGGTAAGGTTGCTCAGAATCGACTTAAGATTATAGAAGATTTGAGATTAAGAGGCCTGCTAGAAAAGAATAAACTATTAACTTTGCCGCTACTTCCTTTGCGAATTGGCTTGATAACTGCTTATGATTCAGCTGCTTATCATGATTTTGTTAATGAGCTTAAGAGTGGTGAATATAGTTTTAAAGTTTTGACTAAAAATTGTCATATGCAAGGTAAAGCTGTAGAAGGAGATGTGGTTAAAGCGTTACATTTCTTTAATAAATTATCTACAGAGAAATTAGATGTTATTGTTATTACTCGAGGTGGAGGTTCAACAGCAGACTTAGCTTATTTTGATAATAAAAAAATCGCTGAAAATATTGCTAATTCAAGTATTCCAGTTATTTCTGCTATAGGTCATCAAATAAATACTACTATTGCTGATATGGTTTCTCATACATTTTGCATAACTCCTACAAAAGCAGCTGGGTTTTTAGTTGAGAAAATAAGAGAGGTTGCAGAAAATTTAGAGTTTTTAGAAAAAGAGATAGTTAAAACAAGTGAAAGTCTTTTGTTGGATAAAAAAAATCAATTAAAGGATTTAGCCGTTAAGGCTGAGTCATTATCATTAAAATATTTTAGGGTTCATCAAGATGTTTTGCGCGACAAGAAGCATAATGTTGAAAGTGCTTTAAAAATTGTGGTAACTAAAAATAAAGAGTTTTTTAAACGAAGTGTGAATAGTTTGAGTACATCTTTAAATAAGATATTTAATAATTCGCAGGATCAACTAAAATATTTAGATCAGAAAATAAAAATTCTTAATCCTGAGAATACTTTAAAGCGAGGGTATTCAATAACTTCAAAAGAAGGAAGATCAGTAAAGTCTATTGATGATTTAAGAGAGAATGATTTGATTAAGACAATTTTTTATAAAGGAAGTGTAGTGTCTGAGGTGAAAAGGATAAAGGATAAAGGATAAAGGATAAAGTAAAAAGTAAGAAGGATAAAGGATAAAGGATAAAGGATAAAGGATAAAGGATAAAGGATAAAGGATAAAGGATGAAGGGTGAGGTAGAAAATAAGGGGGAATAGTGAGTAAAAAAATAATAAAATATAGTGAAGCTGTAGAAGAGTTAGAAGCAATACTTTCTGAGCTTGAGTCAGAAAGGGTTGATGTTGATGATATGGCTATTAAAGTAAAGAAAGCTGTAGAGCTAATTAAGCTTTGTCGAGAAAGGATAGAGAAAACAGAGTTTGAAGTAACAAAAATAGTTAAAGAATTTGAGAAAGATTCTAAAAACAACTATTGACCTTTTTAGGCAGTTCTGATACAATACTTTCTTCCTAAAAGGAAGCATTTATCGATGAATTCTTGCCTTATTTCTAGATAAAAGCTATTATTTATGGGGTTGACAGATAGATACTAAAAAGGTATTATGTATGGTGCGTTATGATAAATAAAACTAAAAAGAAGAAAATAATTGATAAGTTTAAGGGGCATGTGGAAGATACCGGTTCAGCTGCAGTGCAAATTGCTCTGCTTAGTGAAAGGATAATTTATCTTACTGATCATCTAAAAAGCCACAAAAAAGATTTTCATTCTCGTCGGGGTCTTTTAATCCTTGTAGGAAGACGTCGTCGCCTGCTTACTTACCTTAAAGGTACAGATCTTCCAGGTTATGGAGAAGTTGTAAAGGAACTTAAGATTTAATATAATGGCTATTTCATTATCTATATCTAATTTAGGAAAAAATTCTCTTGGTTTATCAACTGGTAATTGGGCTAAACAAGCCAATGGCAGTGTTAGCATTACTTATGGTGATACAGTTGTTTTAGCTACTGCTTGTATGTCTAAAGAGCCATCTCCCGGTAAAGGGTTTTTCCCTTTAATGGTAGAGTATCAAGAGAAAACTTATGCTATGGGTAAAATTCCTGGTGGGTTCTTCAAAAAAGAAGGAAGACCTAGGGATAAAGAAATACTTACCGCTCGTCTTATCGATCGGCCGTTAAGGCCATTATTCCCTAAAGGAATGACCAATGAAGTTCAGATTGTTAATATGGTTCTATCTAGCGATGGCGAAAATGATCCTGATATTCTAGCTGTTAATGCTTCTAGTTGTGCTCTTCTTATCTCAGACATTCCTTTTACTAATCCTGTAGGAGCAGTAAGAGTTTCTAAAGTTGATGGTGAACTAGCAATCAATCCTACTTATCAAGAGAGAAAAAATTCATTTCTAGATTTAATAGTAGTTGGCACAGATACTAAGATAATAATGCTTGAAGGTGGACTTAACGAAGTAACTGAAGAGGAAACTTTTGAAGCAATAAAGTTTGCTCATCCTTTTATAAAAGAAATTATTAAATTACAACATGAATTAAAGGAAAAAGTAGGAAAGGATAAAAAAGAAGTGCCTTTATCTGTTGTAAGCAAAGAATTAATAGAAGTAGTCCGAGGAAAAGTTGGATCAAAGCTCCAAGAAGCTTATGATATAAAGGATAAAGAAGAAAAAAGTGTATTTTTAAAAGGATTACTTTGTTCGTTAAATGACGGATTAGTAGATGAGGAAGCAGGAATTACTGAAAGTAACATATCAGCTGCATTACATGATTTACAAGAAGAAACTTTAAGAAAAAAGATTTTAGAAGAAGGCAAGCGGCCTGATGGTAGAGGTATAGATGAGATAAGAGATATTGGATGTGTAGTTAAGGCTTTGCCTCGTACTCATGGTTCTGCTACTTTTACTCGAGGTCAAACACAAGCTTTAGCAGTTACTACTTTAGGAACAAGTTCAGATGAGCAATTTATTGAAGCATTAGAAGGTGAATCTACGAAACACTTCATGCTGCATTATAATTTTCCTCCTTTTAGTGTTGGTGAAGTAAAATTTATGAGAGGACCTTCTCGAAGAGATATTGGTCACGGAGCATTGGCTGAGAAGGCACTTACTCCAATGGTACCTTCAAAAGATGATTTCCCTTATACTATTAGATTAGTTTCTGAAATACTAGAATCAAATGGGTCTTCTTCTATGGCTACAGTATGTGCAGGATCCTTATCTTTAATGGATGCTGGAATTCCAATAAAAAATGCAGTAGCAGGAATCGCTATTGGTTTAGTCACTGGTGATAAAGATTATAAAGTTCTTACTGATATTGCTGGGGCTGAAGATCATTATGGTGATATGGATTTTAAAGTTGCTGGAACTAAAAATGGTATTACTGCTATCCAATTGGATACAAAGATAGATGGGTTAACATTTGAGATAATCAAAGACACTCTTGCTAAAGCAAAAATTGCTCGTTTGTTTATTTTAGGAAAGATGAAAGAAGCTATAGACTTGCCACGGGAAGAACTTTCAGAGTATGCGCCAAAGATTAAATCATTTGAGATAAACCCTGATAAAATTGGGGCTATTATTGGACCTGGTGGCAAGATAATAAAGAGAATTCAAAGAGAGAATAAGGTTAACGTAGATATTGATGATGAGACAAATATTGTTTCAGTGTCAGCTGATACGACTGAAGATTTAGAAAGAGCAGTTAAACAGATTACCAATTTAATTAAAGATATAGAAATTGGAGAGATCTATGAAGCTAAAGTTGAAAAAATAGTTGCTTTTGGTGCATTCTGTGAAATTGCACCAGGAAAAAGTGGTTTAATACATGTCTCTGAACTTTCAGATGGCTTTGTAAAAGATGTTGATGAATTTTTAAAAGTTGGAGACATCGTAAATGCAAAAGTTATCGGAGTCGATCCCCAAGGAAAAATCAGGCTTAGCCTAAAGCAAGCAAAATAATGAGGAATCTCTCTTCCTTTCTGAAGAGCACTGTTCTATTTCTTGTTTCACTACTAATACTTTTAAGTTTAGTTTCATATACCCCTAAGGATATAGCTTTTCTTAGTTCCCCAGTTTCAACATCTATTTCAAACCTTATTGGTGTTGGTGGTGCCTATCTAGCTTTCTTTTTCTTATTTATTTTTGGTTATGCTGCCTATTTTTTCCCCTTTGCTCTTTTCTTTTTAAGTTTAGATAAATTAGGTGTTATACGTTTTTCAGGGTTGGGAAAGAGTAAAGTTATCAATATTTTAGCTTTTACTTTTTTTATTATTTTTCTTTCCTCTTTTATTGGATTATTTTTTAATGGTAATAGTGAAATATTTAGATCTGGAGGGATAGTTGGCTTTTTCTTAGCAGGATTTTTTAATAAATATTTAGGAGCCTATGGTTCCTTTATTACTATTTTTTTATTAGTAGCAATTAATGCTATTCTTTTCTTTGGTTTTTTCTTTATTGATATTTTAAAAGGAATTAAAAGTTTATTGGTTAAGCTTATAGATTCTTTTAAGCACTTAAAGAATCAAGAAGAAGCTTTTCCTAAAAGTATGAGAACAAAACCTAAAGAAATTATTAAAAATGCTTTAAAAAGCAAACCTTCAAAAATTAAACCTGAGATAAAAGTTTATACACCTAAGAGCAATTTGAATTCAAAAGCTGGAGTTCCTTCTTTTAGTGGGGGTGGCTCTAAACCAGTTTTAAAGAATTTTTCTAAATCAATTAATAAAGAAACATTAGTAGAATTAGAGGAAAACCAAGGTAAGAGTTTTGACCCTCTTACTTATAAATTGCCTAGTCTTGATCTTTTAAAAGTTCCTCCCTTTCAAGATCAAAAGGAAGCCAAGGAAGATATTGAAGCTAATATAAAGAATTTAGAAACTACTCTCTTAAATTTTGGCGTAGAGGCAAAAGTTGTTAGTGTGCAAAAGGGACCGGTAGTTACGATGTATGAGCTTCAGCCTCATGCTGGAGTTAAGATAAATAAGATTTCTGCTTTAGCTGATGATATTGCTTTAGCGATGAAATCTTCTCAAGTTAGAGTAGTTGCTCCTATTCCAGGAAGAGGCACAGTAGGAATAGAAATTCCTAATTTAGTTAAACATCTTGTTTATTTACGTGAAGTTTTAGAAGAAAAAACATTTATTAATGAAAAATCTAAGCTTACTTTAGGTATTGGTAAGGATGTATCGGGTAATCCAGTTGTTGCTGACTTAAATGATATGCCTCATCTTTTGATTGCTGGTGCTACTGGAGCTGGTAAGACTGTTTGTGTTAATTCTTTAATTATTTCAATGCTTTTTAAAGCAAAGCCTGATGAAGTTAAGTTTATTATGGTTGATCCTAAGATGGTAGAGCTTGCTGCTTTTGCTAACATACCTCATCTTATTCATCCAATTATTTCTGAAGCCAAAAAAGCTTGTGTTGCCCTAAATTGGGCTACAGAAGAGATGGAACGCAGATATAAAGCATTAGCTGGTGAAAGCTGTAGAAATATAGATGGTTACAATAAGAAGATTAAAGACAAAAGCAAGATGCCTTATATAGTTATTGTTATTGATGAATTAGCTGACCTGATGATAGTGGCTAGAGAAAGTATTGAAACCACAATACAACGTTTAGCTCAACTTTCTCGGGCTGTAGGGATTCATCTTATACTTGCTACCCAACGGCCATCAGTAGATGTTATTACTGGTGTAATCAAAGCTAATTTTCCGGCCAGGATATCGTTTAAAGTGGCATCAAAAGTTGATTCAAGAACAGTTTTAGATATGATGGGGGCTGATAAGCTTATTGGCAAAGGTGACCTGTTATTTTTAAAACCTGGAGCAGTAAAATTAATTCGTTCCCAAGGTGCTTTTGTTGACGATGAAGATATTATGGTGCTTACTAATTTTATTAGAGAACAGGGCAGTCCAATTTATGAGCAAGGTATTGCTGAAAGTCAAAAAAAGAGAGAAATGAATATAGAAAGTGATGAGCTTATTGAGGATGCTATAAAGGTTGTTTTGCAAGCTCGTCAGGCCTCAGCATCATTATTACAAAGAAGAATGCGAGTAGGATATACTCGAGCGGCTAGACTTCTAGACTTAATGGAGCAAGCTAATGTTGTTGGTCCGTTTTGTGGTTCTAAGGCAAGAGAAATTTTAGTTGATCCTGAGATTTATATGAGCGAAAAGGGGTGGGTATGATTAAAGAATTATGTGAGAAATTAAAGCAAAAAAGAAGAGATTTAGGTTATAGCATTGAATATGTTGTTGAGAGAACGAAATTACATCCCTCAATGATAAGAGATATTGAAGAAGGTAATTTAATTAACGAGAATCCTGTTTATGTTAAGGGTTTCATTAAAATTTATGCTGCTTTTTTAAAAGTAGATATGATTTCAGCAACAGAGGCAGTTGATTCAACTGATTCTTCTTTAAAGGCAAAAGATAATAAAACAAGGAGGATTAACAACAGTATTTTTCTAAATCGTGTAAAAGCTATAATAAAGAAAATATTTTTTGCAATTAAAAATAAAATTATTGTTATATTATTTGTGGCTTTCCTTCTTTGGTTATTATTTACTGTAAGTAGTTTTATAATTAGAAAAATTGGAAAGTTATTTACTGGGTCTAAGAGTGTTCAAAGGCAAGAGCAAAAAGAAGAATCTCAAGTGGCACCAGTTTCTTTAGAGGGAGAAGAGTTAGTTGCGACTTTAACTGCCAAGAAGAATTGTTTTTTAAAAGTTATGGTTGATGGAAAACTTCTTTTTGATGGACAACTTGCTGAAGGAGCTATAGAGACTTGGCGTGGTGATAAAGAAATAGAAATGAAAATTCGTGATGGTTCAGCGATTGCTTTAGAAGTGAATGGAAAAGATATTCCTACCTTAACTTCATTACGTAAGCCAATAAAAAGCCTAAAAATAACACCTTCAGGGATAGTGATAGATAAATAATATGGGGAAAACATTCTCTATCATTTCTTTAGGCTGTTTTCGTAATTCCTATGACTCAGAGATTATTGCTTTTGGATTTTCTAAGCAGGGTTATAAGTTTTTGCCTTTGTCATCTTTATCAATAGATAAAAAAACTAAAATTAAACCAATAGATCTACTTATTATAAACACTTGTGGTTTTATTGATAAGGCCAAGGAAGAGTCTGTAAAAATAATATCCGTTGCTTTAGATTTGAAGAAAAAAGGTAGAGTAAAGAAATTAATGGTCATTGGATGTTTAGTAAAAAGATATCAAGAAAGGCTAGAGAAAGCATATCCTTCAGTAGATTTTTGGCAATCAGTAGTAGAATTTAGGCAGGATTGTGTTAAAAGGGATAATTTATTTTCTTTACCAGAAATAGGATTTTTAAAAATATGTGAAGGTTGCTTAAACAGGTGTAGTTTTTGTGCTATCCCTTTAATAAAAGGACCTTTAAAAAGTAAGTTTAAAAATGAAGTTCTAAAGGAAGTTAAAGATTTAGAAAGAAGAGGAGTGCGAGAACTAAATATTATTGGTCAAGATATTACTAGTTGGGGCAAGGATCTTAAAACTAAAGATGATCTAGCCAGCCTATTAAAAGAGATTTTAAAGGCAACCAAAGAAATAAAATGGATAAGATTAATTTATACTCATCCTAAACATTTTAATGATTCATTAATAGATATAATAGCTAAAGATAAGAGAATTTGTAAATATATTGATTTGCCTATTCAGCATATCAATGATAGAATTTTAAAGTTAATGAATCGAGGAACTTCTAAGAAGAAAATAATTGATCTTATCAAAAAAATTAGAAAAAGAATTCCTAATTGTGTTATACGTAGTTCAGTTATTGTTGGTTTTCCTACTGAAACTGAAAAAGAATTTAAAGAGTTGTTGAATTTTCTAAAAGAGATTAAAATTGATCGTCTAGGAGCATTTACGTATTCGCAAGAGAAAGGTACTCAAGCTTATAAACTACAGCCACAAGTACATCACAGTACCAAGAAAAGGCGTTTTAAAGAAGTGATGGAGCAGCAGCAAGAAATAGCAAGCGAGGTAAATAAGAAATTTCTTAATAAAAAGTTAGATGTTCTTATTGAGGATAAAGATTCTGGTGTATTTGTAGGTAGAAGTCAATATGATGCACTTGATGTTGATGGATTAGTGTTTTTAGAGAAAAAGGGATTAAAAATAGGTAATTTTTATAAGGCAAAAATAATTGATTGTCTTGGCTATGATCTTGTTGGCGTATAATTTAAAATGAATCTTCCTAATAAACTTACAATTTTACGAATTATTCTCGCCTTTGTATGTATAGGTTTTATACTACATGATAGCTTGTCTTCGCTTGTAATTGCTCTTATTATTTTTGGACTTGCCTCTATAACTGATTTTTTTGATGGATATATAGCCCGTAAAAAAAATCTAATATCAGATTTAGGTAAAATCTTAGATCCGATTGCTGATAAAGTGCTTATTATTGGAGTATTTTGTGCTTTTCTAGGATTAGGTATTATTAATTCTTGGATAGTAATATCAATAATGTTTAGAGAATTTACTATTACTGGTTTAAGATTATATGGTTTAAGTAAAGGAATTGTCTTAGAAGCAAAAAAAATTGGTAAACATAAAACCGTTTCTCAAGTTGTTGGAATATTTATTATTTTCTTTGCTGTTATACTATCAAAAACTATTCCTGAAAGTGTAATCGTTCCTTTTCTTTATAAAAAGCTTATTCCCTTGCTGATGGGGTATATTGTGGCTATCACTGTTTTCTCAGGTGTGTATTATTTTTGGGTAAATCGTAAAGCTATAAGAACATTCTAAAAGAGATTACACAGATTGGAAAGAGATTACACAGATAAAATGAAGAAAAAATCATTAATTGATAATATTAGTCTACAGTTAGCTACAGTTTTTGGAGTTGGACTTTCTCCTTTTATGCCAGGGACAGCTGGTTGCTTAGTGGCACTCATAGCTTTTATTTTTATTGGAAATCCAAATCATTTCTTAATTTTTACTATTTTTTCTATAATTATTTCTTTTCCAACCTCATCAAGAGCTGAGAAAATATATAAAATAAAAGATTGTAAAAAAATAGTTATTGATGATTTTTCAGGCATGTTAATTACCCTTCTTTATGTGCCTAAAGAAGTAAAGTATATAATCCCTGCTTTCTTTCTTTTTCGAATGTTAGATATGATTAAGATTCCACCAGCGAATAAAATCGAAAAGATTCATGGAGCTGTAGGAATAGTTGGTGATGATTTAGTAGCAGGGGCTTATGCTAGTTTCATTATTCAAGTAGTCATATTACTTTTGAGAATCTTTCCGTGAGTAGGGCCTTTCTTAGTAAGATTACTTTGATAAAGAATTATGGTTTAAGAAGTTCAAAATTTAATTTTAAGCATATGCTTGATAAAGCAAATCTATTAGATCAGCGCTTACTTTTTTTCTTACCTTATCCCTAGTTCCTTTAATAATTATTTTTTTTATTTTTTGCTTATTTTTACTGACTAAAGCTATAAAAGTAGTTCCTAATTCTGCCTTTGTTTTTGCTTTTGGTCCGGCAAATCCTACTATGGAAGCACCAATATCAGAATTAAATTTTTTTCTTGTTCCAATGGCTAATTTTAAAGCTACTTCTTTTGATACTCCTTGAGTTTTTTTTAGAAGAGTAGAGGGTATATTAAAAAGTTTAGTTTTTGTATCTAGAGAATAAACAACTACTGCTCCCTTAAAAACTTTTGATGCTCCAGAAATTTTGGTTAAGAGATAAGAAGCATAACCGCCACTGCAAGATTCTGCTAAAGCTAAAGTTAGTTTTTTTTCTTTTAAAGCAAGTATTAGTTTTTTTATCTTTTTATCCATAAATACCTATTCCTTGTTCTTCTAATATCATTTCTTCATATACATGAGGTGGTAACTCATAAAGAAACATTGAGGGTCGAGCAATAACTAGACCATTTTTGAAAGTATATTTTGTTTGAGGATAAGTTATATGTAATATAGATTTAGTACGAGTAGTAGCTACATAAAATAATCTTCTTTCTTCTTCTATGGCAGCTGCACTAATTTGGGCTTTAGGGTGAGGAAAACTGTATTCACAAAATCCAATGAGGAAGACTACATCCCATTCTAATCCTTTTGCTTGGTGGATAGTAGAAAGAACTAAAGTTTCACCCTTTGCAGAGGTCTTAAGCAGGGATTCACCTTTAAACTCTTCAAAAGAGCTAAAATCAAGCAAGAATTCTTTTATTGTTGAGTGAGTAGAGGCTAGTTTAGCCAATTCTTCTAAATCAAGAATTCTTTCATCAGCATTATCAAAAGATAAATAACAGTAATTTTTATAATTTTCTATTACTTTTCTTAAAGCTTCTTCGGGATTTTTTATTTTTTCTAAAGCTTGAAAAGTAGAAATAAATTCTTCAAAGCCGGCAAGGATTTTTTTTGATAATCCTTCTCTAATAGTTGGGATACTTTTATTTTCATTGATCATATCATTCCATATTTTATGTGCGTATCTTCTGCCAATTCCTTTTTGTAGGCAAAGAGTTCGTTTAAAAGAAAGCTCATCTTGGGGATTAACAGTTATTCTTAAATAGCCTAAGACATCTTTTATGTGTGCTTGTTCAAAGAAGCGTAATCCGCCGCGGATGACATAAGGAATATTTCTTTTTAGAAGTTCCATCTCTATTTCTAAAGCCTGATAACGTGAACGAAAGAGGATTGAAATTTCTCGTAATGGTATACCTTGATTATTTAGTTCTAATATTCTTTGACCAATAAATTTGGCTTGTTGGTATATATCTTTTGTCTTTACCACAAAAGGAATCTCACCACCAGTTTTTATGGCTTCGAGATTTTTAGGGAATTGATTAATATTATTCTTTATAATTTCATTAGCCAGAGAGAGTATTGGTGGAGGAGAGCGGTAGTTTATTTGAAGTTTAAATATTTTTGTGTCTTTAAATATTTTTGGAAAATCTAAGATATTATTTATATCAGCGGCTCTAAAAGAATATATTGATTGGGCGTCATCACCGACTGCGAGAATATTATTATGATGTGAAGATAGCAATTTTAGAATTTCAAATTGGAGCTTATTGGTATCTTGATATTCATCAACAAGTATATATTGGAAATTTTTAGCATATTTTTCACAAATATCCTTATTTTGTAATACTTTTAACCAGTTGGTCAGTAAATCTGTAAAATCCATAATATTAGCTTTCTTTTTTTTATCTTTGTAGCAGGCAATAATTTCTTGTATTTGCCGAGTATATTCTTCAATATGGGAATATTTTTCGCTTATAATTGTAGATATATCTTTACCAGAATTAGCAGCTATGGAATAGATATTGTAGATTAAGCCTTTTTTAGGGAACATTTTTTCACGTTTGTATATATCTAAATCTTCAAAACAGTCCTCAATTAAGCCTTTGGCATCTTCAGTATCAGCAATAGTGAAGTTAGGGGAGTAACCTATCGATTCAGCTTCTTTTCTGAGCATAACATTTCCAATATGATGAAAAGTTCCGGCCCAAAGAGTCTTAAGAGAAGACTTAAGAAGAACCTCAGCCCGATTAATCATTTCCGTAGATGCTTTATTAGTGAAGGTTACTAAGAGAATATTTTGAGCTGGAATTCCTTTTTCAAGAAGATAGGCTAGACGGTAAACCAATACTCTTGTTTTTCCGCTTCCAGCTCCAGCTAAAACTAGAGATGGCCCGGAGCCTTCAGTAACAACTTTTAGTTGTTGAGGATTTAAATTCTCTTTGTAGTCAACGATTGAACTTTGATCAAGAGGTTTTAATTTATAGCTTTTCATGGCATCTATTTTATCACAAGTCTAGACCAGGTCAAATTTTGCTTGAGAAGAGGTGGAAAAGAGGAGAGTGCAGTAGTTTCAGTGCCTGACCCCGTTATTTGTTATGATTTTATTTATTTTATCCAATTATATTTTATTAAACCGTCGCTGCAGGGGCCAGACCTGCCTGGCCCTTTACAAAATAATTTTTAATATTATTTTCGTCCATTTCCCAATTTGTGGGATTATTTATGATATATTTGCGGGCATTATAGAGAGAACGATTACTGGTACGGATAATTTCGTCGTGAAACGATCGTTGCCATTTGAATGAATTATTATTTAATCTATTGATTTGTTTTGTGACTGTTGATTTATATGAACCGATTATTACGGATAGATTATTATTTTTCGTATTTTTATTAAAGGGCCGGGCAGGCCCGGCCCCTGCAACGGTGTTAATTATTCCGTGGATGTGATTGGGCATAATAATAAATTCGTCTAATTTTATATTATATCGAGTCGACGCAAGGCCGGCTCCTACGATGTTATTATATTGATTTGGTATATTGTATTGATCAATGATCGTTGTCATATTTTTATTTATCTGTTGGAATTTATCAATGATAAATCAACAGGCATTGACAGGGTAAAATCTAAATGGTAGAATTTGCTAGTTTATTAAGGAATATATGATTTATTAAAATAGGAGACAAAAGATGAAGGCAACAAAAGGCACAGAGATTCTTTTCACGGGAGAGAATAAAATAGGTGAGCTAGAAGAGATATCTAGAATATTCAAAGATGTTGGAGTTAATATTCGAGCAATATCTGCTTGGGCTGTTAATGATAAAGCAGTCTTTAGATTCGTGACTTCTGATAATATTAAGATAAAAGAACTTTTATTAAAAAGAGGTTCAGTAGAAGAAAGAGAGATTATAATTGTAGAGTTGCCAGATGAAACAGGACAGTTACAGCTTCTTACTTCTAAATTAAAAGGCAATGGTCTTAATTTAGATTATATGTATGGAACAACCTATGAGCCCGGTAAATATGCAATTATTATTTTTTCTGCCAACGATAATAATAAAGCTTTAGAGATGCTTTCTACTAAAGATAGCTGTGCTATTTAGTTATAATTAATTGTTGCAGAAGGGGTTAAGAACCGAGATAGTTATTTCGATTATTTATTTAAATGGAGATACAATTTCCTTCTCATTTTTTATGGGGTGCTGCTCTTTCAAGCTATCAATGTGAAGGAGATAACTCGAACTCTGATTGGTGTCTTTGGGAAAAAGAAAAGGGTTTAACAAATTCTGCTTCTGCTTGCAAGCATTACGAATTATTTGATCAAGATTTCAAACTAGCCAGTAGTCTTAATTTAAATAGCTTAAGAATATCTTTAGAATGGGCAAGGATTCAGCCTGATGCTGCTACTTTTTCTCAACAAGAGATCAACCACTATAAAGAAGTGATTGATTCTTTAATAAGATACAATTTAAAACCAATAGTTACCCTGCATCATTTTACTAATCCAATTTGGTTTGCCAAGCAAGGTGGCTGGGCTAAGTCTAGTAATATTGATTATTTTTTAAGGTTTTTGCGAAAAACAGTTGAAGCTTTAAAAGGAAAAGTAGATTTGTGGATTATTTTTAATGAGCCTTTAGTATATATTTACAATAGCTTTATTTGTGGAATTTGGCCTCCAGGGGTAAAATCTTTATCCCAAGCCAATAAAGTTTTAAAGAATATTTTAGATGCCCATATTACCGGTTATCAAGAAATAAAAAGTATATATCGAGATAATAATATCCAACCTCAAATATCAATGGCTAAAAGCTTAAGAATTTTTTCTCCTAGTCCTGGGCCTAACTTTATTTTAAATTCCTTAACTGCTGGCTTACGTAGTTATCTTTTTAATTTTCGAATTCTTAACTATTTGACAAAGAAAAAAGCTTTAGATTTTATTGGTTTAAATTATTATTGTCGTGAATTCTCTAAATTTAAAGGGTTAGTAGGCCAAGAGTCTGACTATAAACCTAAAGGGCAAAGACAGAATTATCTTGGTTGGAATGTTTATTCTCAAGGATTTTATAAACTTCTTAAGAGATTAAAACGATATAATTTACCGATAATAATTACTGAGAATGGAACTGCTGAAAGTCAAGATTCATTTTATGAAGATTTTTTAATTAATCATCTTAAGAATTTAGCACGAGCTATCAAAGATGGGGTAGATATAAGAGGTTATATGTGGTGGTCATTAATGGATAATTTTGAGTGGGATAAGGGCTTTGGCCCTCGTTTTGGATTAACTGAAATTGATTACTCTACCTTTGAGAGGAAATTAAAACCTTTTGCATATACTTATGGTAAAATATGTAAAAATAGAAAGATAGAAATTTAATTATTATGGATAGAAAAGAGATAAGTTTAATAATTAGTAATAGCCCGCCTTTTAATGGTTTAAGCTCAAGGCAAATAAAGCAATTAATTAATATTTCTGAAGTTAAAGAATATAAAAATGGAGAGGTAATTTATAAAGAAAAAGATCTTCCGGGATATTTTTATTTTCTTATTAAAGGAAGAGTTGTTGCATCAGCTAAGGCTGGAGCAAAGGATTGTCGAATAGAGATTCTTAAGCGTGGTACTTGTTTTGGAATAATTTCTCTTCTTACTAATGATCCTCATTCGGTAACTGTAAAATCAATTGAAACTTCTCTTGTTTTGCAGATAGAAGACAATAATTTCAAGAAATTCTTAAAAAATAATCCTTATCTTGCTTTGGATTTTTCACGTATTCTTTCTCAACGAGTTAAGGTCAGGTCTAAACCAAAAAAGATATTTCAATCTAAGAAGATTGGTATTATGGGTAGTGTTTTATCTGGAAAAACTCGCTATATGTTTGATTTAGGGGTAAAAATAAAGGAGCAAACTCAAAAAGATGTTATCTGTATTCAAATTATTCCTTTTGGTGAGAAACAAGTGCGATTTATTCCTGAGGTTTCACTCCCACCTTCAAAGAGCGAAATTCTACCTTTAAAGGATTTTAATGAAGATGTTTTGACCAGTCATATTATAACTAGTGATATTGATTATTTATATATAAGAGCTGATGCTAGTGACAATTTTCTTACTTTGCTAAATTTTCTTTCTGAGAATTATCATTTTATCCTTTATGAAATTCCTCATCAATTTTTAGAAGGGCATTTTGATGATTTCATTACACCAGCTCATCAGGTTCATTATATTCTTTTTCCTAAAAAAGAAGAATTAATAAGAGCAGCATCTTTGATAAGAAAATTAAAAATTCATAATCCCTTAAATCAGGAAAAGATCAAAGTAATTTTTACTGAAAGTTTTGATAAAGAAAAATTAACTTTTGAAAAAAAGAGAAGATTAATTAATCATTCTGTTTATGCTACTTTACCTGCTGCTAATCAGGAAAGTTATCCTAAAGCTTTAAGAAGGATTTCTAGGGAAATTGGTGAAGTTACTTTGGGGATAGCCTTAGGTAGCGGTGCCGCTTATGGGTTTTCTCATATTGGTGTTTTAAAGATTTTAGAAAAAAATAATATAGATATTGATATTGTTTCTGGTTCAAGTATGGGGGCGGTTATTGCTACTCTTTGGGCATTAGGTTTTAGCATAGAGAAAATCGAAAATATTGCTAATGGATTTGGAAAGAAAATTGGTAAATTTTCTATTTTAGGATTTACTTTTCCTTTTAAGGGCATCATGAGAGCCAAGAGACTTGAAGGTATTTTTAAGAGTGTATTCAAAGAGTTAACTTTTTATGACCTAAAACATAATCTAAAAATAGTTGCTTTTGATTTTCTTAAAAGAAAACCGATAGTATTAGATAGAGGTTTGTTGTATAAAGCTGTGGCAGCCAGTTGTGCTTTTCCTGGTATCTTTGAACCAATAAATTTTAAAAAAAGCATTCTTTTAGATGGGGGAATCTTAAGTCCTTTGCCAACAAAAGTACTTCTAAACTATGATACCCATAAGATAATTGCTTCTAATATTAGTCTTTCTTCTGAACAATCTCGTAGAGAATACCGTAAACGTAATAATTTTCATATCTTTGATTTTATTTTTGGGAGTATTGAAACAATGCAGCAAAGTTTTATTGAGGAAGCAGTAAAAATTTCTGATGTAGTTGTTCATACTAATTTGGAAGGTTTAGGCTGGATGGAATTTGAAAAAATGTCGGCATTTGTTAGAAGAGGCGAAATAGCAGCTCAAGGGAAAATAGAAGAAATTAAGAATTTAATATCTAATTAATATTAAAAATAATCAAAATGAGAATATTTATTGTTTTAATAATAATTGTATCTTTGGCAATTGTTAGCTTAGCTATTGGAGGGTTTGCTTTTGCAGAAGGGATAGAAGATCGATTCCAGAATAAAGAGAAGTTAGTCTATGATGTTTATTTTAATGGAATTTCTTCGGGATATATAGAATGGGAATATCTTGGTCGTAAAGATGTAGACGGGATAGCTGTAGATGTCTTGTCAGTAAATTCAGATACGAATATCCTTAATCTCCTAGATTTAGATAGCGAGGAGAAAGTTTTTATTAATAGCAAAACTTTTCTTCCAATAAGAGTAGAAAGGGATATTGTTTTTTTTGGTAAGAAGGAAATAATTAAGGAAGTTTACGATCAAGAAAAAGGACAAATTAAAATAACTCAAAGTAGTTCTAAAGAGGAAGAAAATATTTTAACTCAAGATACACCTATACATAATATTTTAGAGTTACTTTATTTTTTTCCGCAAGATTTAGCATTAGAGGCTGGTAAATGGATGATCTTTAATCTTCCTACGCAGAAAATAAAAATAAAGATGGTAAAAGAACGAGTTCTAAAGGTTAATGGTCTTAAGAAGGATACTTATTTTCTTATTGGAAGAGGAGCAAAAAGATTTAGTTTATGGCTGGATAAGGAAGAAAAAATACCTTTGCGATTAGAGTTTATTTCATTAGTTGGTAAGATTACTGTTGTCATCAAAGATTAAAAGGGGTCAACTCCCTTTTTTCCTTCATGGGGATTAAAAGGGGTCAACTCCCTTTTTTCCTTCATGGGGACGGTTCGGCAGATTCAAGCTCCTAACGCAACAGTTCAGAAAATTTCTCATGAGGTGTTTGCCAGCTCAATGTTTTACGTGGCCTGTCATTTAATTCATCTTGGACTTCTTTAAGTCTTTTTCGTGGAATTTTTGTAAAGTCTGTTCCTTTAGGAAAATACTGCCGTATTAAATAATTGGTATTTTCATTTGTTCCTCGTTCCCAGGGGGAATGAGGATGAGCGAAGTAAACGGCTATTTCTGTTTCTTTCGTAAAAAATTTGTGTTGAGCCATCTCAGTACCTTGGTCATATGTTAGCGTTCTTTTTAAGCCCTTAGGTAACTGGCGGAACTCTTCAGCAAAAGCTATTCTAACAGTCATGGCATCCTTGTCTTTTAATTTTACAAGGAAGACCATACGTGTTGTGCGTTCAACCAAAGTTCCTATGGCAGACGCGTTGCGGCGTCCTACTATTAGGTCACCTTCCCAATGGCCAGGGATTATGCGATCCGCTACTTCTTTTGGACGTTCTTCGATACTGAGATAATCCTGGATAGAGCCTGGTTTTCGACGGTCTTTATTCCTTTTCCGGCGGTGTGCATGGTGTTGCCTTAAACTTGATACTATTTTGCACTTTAATACTCCGCGCGGCAAAACGTAAAGATAGGAATAGATAGTTTCATGGGATATGCGCATAGCCATATTATCAGGATACAATATAATCAACCTTTTGGCAATCTGTTCCGGTGACCAGTTCTTTGCTAAATAATGCAACACGACTTTGCGTAAGGGGATGTTATTGTCAAGTTTGCGATTCCTGCGTATTTTATGACGCATCGTGTTTGATCGTTGTTGAGCAAAGATAGCTCGATAATATTTTTGCTCCAAGACTCCTGAACGGAGGATTTCTCGAGAGATTGTACTTGGCGGCCTATCAAGGTTTTGAGCAACTTTTCGTATACTGTATCCTGATGCAATGTGTCGACTGATTTCTTCTCGTTCCATTAGCGTGATTCTTTGATATTTAATCATTTGCAACCTCCTTTATTCTGCTATTATAACAGATAAAGTGTTGCATTAGTTCCTTGAACCTATGTTCTCCTTGTTTTATTACTTACTCGTGCAACAACTTACAAACACACCATTATTTACAAAAAATTCCTAAGCATTTACTGGGACAGGTTCCATCAAAAATTTTAATGAAACCTGTTCTGGTAGATACAGCGAAGCAATAATCGTCTGGTTATAACTAATTGGTGTATAGTTAGTTACAGGTGGGAGAACCGTCCCCTTAGTAGACGGGTTAGAAGATGATTTTCTTTTAAAGATTTTAAAAAATATGGTATAATTCAGATAGAAGTTTTACAAATTATTACAAAATACGGATTCTGTTTATCAATTGTTATAGTCAAAAAATAGGAGGATAAAATGATTGGATTATCAATACTTTCATTCTTTCTGTTATTTAATAGATATCAGCAATATAAAAAGGGAGGCGTAAGATGGGGAGATTAAAATTAAAAATTGTAGGTATAGGGGCAATAGTTTTATTTTTGAGTTTAGGGACAAATATTGCTTTTGCTCAAAAAGACAATAAAAAAGTAAATCAACAAGATCTTAAGAAAGAGAATAAAACTTTTAAGGATAAAGATGTCTCTGAGGGCAGACCAGTAGATAAGCGAAAGTTTGATGATAAAGCTAAAGGTTTTCTTGATAATAGAAAAGATATGCGTGAAAGAAGAGAAGACATTATGGAGCATAAAGAAGGGGCAAGAGACAGAAAAGAAAATATCATTGAGCATAAACAAGACATGCGAGAGAGAAGAGATGATATAGTTGAACGAAAACAAGATAGATGGGAAGATAAAAAAGAAAACATTATTGAACATAGACAAGATATGCGCGAAAAAAGAGAAGATTTTATGGAACACAGAGAAGATATGCTCGGGGACAGAAAAGAAGATATTTTAGAATATAAAGAAATGAGCGAAGAGAGAAGAGACGACATTATGAAACACAGAGCGGATATGCTTGAAAATAGAAAAGAGAACATTGCCGAGCATAAACAAGATATGCGTGAAAGAAGAGAAGACATTATCGAACATAAACAAGATATGCGTGAAAATAGAAAAGAAAATATTATGGAGAATAAAGAAAATATAAAAGAAAGAAGAGGTGACATGATTGAGCGTAAACGAGATTGGCGCCAAGATTAAGAAAGAAAACAAAATAATAGTTCAGGTAAAGTTAAAAATTCTGGTAAAGAAAAGGTAAATAGTTAAGGGTATATTTTTGTAGCAAAAACTAACCAACCGGTATGAGAAGGCATTCTTTGTTCGGGGCGGGTTTTTCCTCTTCTTACTAGAATTTTTCGCAAGAGGATTTCCATTGTTTCAATATTGATAAATCCTTTTTCTTCAAGTGTAAATACGGTTCTGGTAAGTTGTTCAAAAGTAGGGCATATTGTCGCAAGCCTAGAGCCACCTTTTAGTGATTTATAAGCAGCATCAATTAAATCCCAAGGGCTTCCGATATCAATCATAATAAAATCAGCATCTTTTTCATCAAATTCGTCAGTGATTTCTTGATGTTTGAATTCAACCCATTCACTTAACCCATTTTTTTCTAAGTTTTTCTTAGCATTGTTTAAGAATTCTTCATTTCTTTCATAGCTATAAACACGACCGGTAGGCCTTACGAAATTAGCTAAAGCTGTAGTTAAGCCTCCGCTTCCTATACCGGATTCGATTACCTTTGCTCCGGGAAAAATATTACCTCGAGTAAGAATCATTCCAATATCTTTAGGATACATAATTTGAGTTTTTCTTCTTACTTTCATGATTAATTCATAAAGATAAGGACGTAGGGCATAAAAAGGAATTCCTAGGTTTGTTTCTACTTTTTCACCGAATTTTTTACCAATAAGAGAGCTAACTTTTATAAAACCTTTGTCTGTGTGTAGGGTTTTATCTTCGGCTTTAATCATAAAGTTTCTTTTATCGTCGTGATAAAGGAACATTAGGTCGTTTTGTTTTATCATAGTATAAAATATATCACTATAAAAATATCTTGCAAGTGTATATTCTTTGTATTAAACTTTTCTTTATGAAATATATTGTTGTTGTACCCGATGGCGTGGCTGATTACCCTATTGATATCTTAGGAGGGAAGACTCCTCTAGAAGTAGCAGATACACCTTTTATGGATTCTTTAGCTAAGAAAGGAGTTCTAGGTAGAGTTAAGACTATTCCTAGAGGATTCACTCCTTCTAGTGATGTAGCTAATCTTTCTTTATTGGGTTATGACCCTAAGATTTATTATACTGGTAGGGGACCGCTTGAAGCTGCAAATTTGGGAGTAGAGTTAGAGGAAAGAGATTTAGCTTTTCGCTGTAATTTTATTACTACTGCTGGAGGTAAACTTCATGATTATAGTGCTGGTCATATAACTGATAAGGAATCTAAAATTCTTATTGAACATATTAATAAAAATTTAGGTACAGATAATATTGAATTTTTCTTTGGAACTAGTTATCGCAATCTTATGGTTATTCGTGGAGGATTAGATTTAGGTTTAGAAAAAGTAAAATATTTTGCGCCTCATGATATTATGGGTAAGGAAATATCTAAGCACTTACCTCAAGATAAAAATAGTAAAATTATTCTTGACCTTATGGAGCGTTCTAAAGATATTCTTAAATCAGATGAGATAAATAAGGTTAGAGTAGATTTGGGAGAAAATCCTGCAAATATGATTTGGCTTTGGGGTTGCGGGTCTAAGCCAACTATGCCTTTTTTTGAAAGTGAATATAATCTTAAGGGTGCAGTTATATCAGCTGTAGATTTAATAAAAGGTATTGGTAGGATAGTAAGATTAAAAGTCTTAGATGTCCAAGGTGCTACTGGTTATTATGATACTAATTATTTAGGTAAAGCTGAGGCTGCGATTAAAGCATTAGAAGTTTGTGATTTTGCTTTTATACATATAGAGGCTACTGATGAAGCTGGCCATAATCAAGACTTACGAATGAAAATAGCTTGTCTTGAAAGAATAGATAAACTTATTGTTGGAACAGTGCTTAATAAGTTAGAGGGCAAAGATTTTCGAATTTTGGTTACTCCAGATCATCCTACTCCGATTAGTTTAAGGACACATACTGATGAACCGGTACCTTTTTTAATTTCTGGTTCAGGAATAGAGAAAGATGAATTTTCTTCTTATTCTGAAAAAGAAGCTCAAAATAGTTCGCTTTACTTCGATAGAGGAGTAGATTTGTTAAAATATTTTCTTGCTAAATGAGCACAATTCTTTTTATTTTAATTATTAGTTTATTTATTGGAGTTTATTTTGCTTATGGCCGATATGCAGGCAGAATTTTTGGTATTTTAGAAATGTTTGAATTTAGGAAATTAGTAAAATGTCGAAAAAAATAAAAAGTAAATTAATTGTTCAAAAATACGGTGGCAGTTCAATAGCTGATGTAGAAAAGTTAGAGAAAGTTGCACAGAGAATTATTTCTTATGCAAAAAAGGGTAACAGAGTAGTTGTAGTTATATCAGCGATGGGTGATACCACTGATGAGTTAGTTAAGTTAGCAAAAGAAATCAATCCTAATCCTTCAGAACGGGAGATGGATATGTTAATGTCAACAGGAGAGCAGATATCTTCTTCTTTGTTGACCATGGCAATTCATGAGAAAGGTTTAGGGGCTATATCATTTACTGGTTCTCAGGTAGGAATAATTACTGATACTTATCATACTCAAGCTCGAATTTTGAAAATAGAGACTGATCGGATAAAAAAAGAGTTAGCTAGAGGTAATATCGTTATTGTTGCTGGATTCCAAGGATTAAGTACTTCTTCGGAAATAACTACTTTAGGGCGTGGTGGTTCAGATTTAAGCGCAGTGGCTTTAGCCGTATCTTTAAAAGCAGATTTGTGTGAAATCTATACAGATGTGGAAGGTATATATACTGCTGATCCTAGAATTGTTTTAGAAGCTAAGAAATTAAATAATATTACTTTTGATGAAATGCTTGAGCTTGCAGCTTTAGGTGCTCAAGTTATGCATACTAGAGCAATTGAAGTAGCAAAGAAATTTAATATTCCGATACATGTAAGAGGGAGTTTTACTGAAAAGGAGGGAACAATAATTATGAAAAAAACACCAAATATAGAGGCACCAGTAGTAAGAGGCATAACTCTTACTAGCAATGAAGCAAAATTAACTTTATGTGATGTGCCTGATAAGCCAGGGATTGCGGCTCATTTATTTAATGAGTTAGCCCGACAAAACATTAATGTAGATATGATTGTTCAGAATGTAAGTCACAAAAAAATAACAGATATTTCTTTTACTGTACCCAAAAGTAATCTCATTAAGGCTCTTAAAATTTCAAATAGTATTTCTAAGAGTATTGGGATTGGGAAAGTTGTCTCAGATGAAACTATAGCTAAAGTTTCTATAGTTGGTGTTGGAATGAAATCTCATTCTGGAGTAGCAGCTAAATGTTTTTCTGTTTTAGCAAAGAATAAGATTAATGTTGATATGATTTCAACTTCAGAGATTAGTATCTCTTGTGTAATCAATAAAGGCGTTGGCAAAAAAGCATTAAAAGCTCTTCACAAAGGATTTAAATTAGGATAAACTAAAGATATAATAAAGGAATAAAATTAAATGAAAAAAGTATATATTTATGACACTACTCTAAGAGATGGAACCCAAACTGAAGGGATATCTTTAAGCTGTAAGGATAAGATCAATATTGCTAAAAAGTTAGATGATTTTGGTGTTGATTTTATTGAAGGTGGCTGGCCATTTTCTAATCCTAAAGATAAAGAATTTTTTGATTATTTTAAAAATAATCCTTTAAAAAAGAGTAAGCTTGTTCCTTTTGGCTCTACCGCTCATCCTTCAAAGCCAGCTAGTGAGGATAAGAATCTTATTAGCTTGCTTGATTCAGAAACTGAGTATGTTACTATTTTTGGTAAAACTTGGGATCTACATGTAAATGATATTTTAAGAATAAAATTAGAAGATAATATTAGAATTATTTCTGATAGTGTAGCCTTCTTAAACAAGAACGGTAAAAAAGTTTTCTATGATGCCGAACATTTTTTTGATGGTTATAAAGCTAACCCTGATTATGCTTTAAAGACAGTTCAAGCAGCTATAAAAGCTGGAGCAGAACTGGTTGTTTTTTGTGATACTAATGGTGGAATGCTACCTAGTGAAATTAAAACCATTGTTCAAGAAGTAAAGAGTAAGCTTTCTATAGATAAATTTGGCATACATTGCCATAATGATTTTGGAGTAGCAGTAGCAAATTCTATAATTAGTGTAGACCAAGGATGTATACATATTCAAGGGACCATAAATGGTTATGGGGAGAGATGCGGGAATGCAGATTTAGTGTCGATAATCAGCATATTGCAATTAAGAATTGGTAAGAGTGTTGTATCAGCTAAAAATTTAGCTGAAATAACTCATTTATCTCGTTTTGTAAGTGAGGTTTGTAATATGGCCCATCGTGATAATTATCCTTTTGTTGGGCGAAGTGCTTTTGCTCATAAGGGAGGAATTCATATTGATGCTGTAATTAAAAATCCTCGAGCTTATGAGAATATTGATCCGGGTTTAGTAGGCAACAAGAGAAAATTTGTTGTTTCTGAATTAGCTGGAAAATCTACTTTAGTATTAAAAGCTAAAGAATTAGAGTTTGATTTAGATAAGAAGTCGGATAAAGCTAAAAATTTGCATAAACTTATTCAAAACTTAGAAAAAGAAGGATATCAGTTTGAAGCTGCTGAAGGATCTTTTAAACTATTGCTTCAAAAGGAATTTAAAAACCATAAAAACTTTTTTGATTTATTAGGTTTTAAAGTTGTTGTTGAGAAGAAAGAAGATAACAAATTAGTTTCAGAAGCTTTAATAAAATTAAAAATTAATGGAAAAGAAGAACATATTTCTTCTTTAGGTGATGGTCCAGTTAATGCTTTAGATAATGCTTTAAGAAAAGCTTTGTCTAAATTTCATCCTACTCTTTCTAAGATGCACCTTACTGATTTTAAAGTTAGGGTTTTAGATGAAAAAGGAGGAACTACAGCAAAGGTTAGAGTTTTAATTGAGTCTCAAGATGAAGGAGATAGTTGGTCAACTATTGGTGTTTCTGAGAATATCATTGAGGCATCTTGGCAGGCTTTAGCTGATAGTGTCGAATATAAGCTACTTAAAGACTTAAAATAGAGAGGTTAAGCCTCTTTTTATCCTTAACAATATAAAAATAATAATAGAAAAAAGAAGGTTTAATTTCATTGTTGTTTTTTTGGGAGCCAATGATATAATTTAGATTACTATGTATCCAATTTTTGCAAAGCAAAGATGCCCGAAGGGCAATATTGGATTCAGCGTAAGTAATAGTTTGGAAGCAGGCGGTTTGCTAAAAATATAAAGTAATAAAAGCAGTATGAACTATTGTAGATAAACGATGAAAGGTGCTAAAATACTATTAGAAAGCTTAATTCGTGAAGGGGTAGAGGTAATCTTTGGTTATCCTGGGGGAACAGTTATACCTATATTTGATTGCTTATATGATTCCCCGATAAAATTTATCGTAACTCGTCATGAACAGGCAGCTGCTCATGCTGCTGATGGTTATGCTCGTTCTACTGGTAAGGTTGGGGTTTGCTTGTCTACTTCTGGGCCAGGAGCTACTAACTTAATTACTGGTATTGCTACTGCTCACATGGATTCAGTGCCAATTATTGCAATAACTGGTCAGGTAAAAACATCTTTAATTGGTAATGATGCTTTTCAAGAAGCAGATGTTACTGGAGTAACTCGTTCTGTATCAAAGTATAATTATTTAGTAAAAGATGTTAAAGATCTTGCTTATACTATAAAAGAAGCTTTTTATATAGCTAGTACTGGAAGACCAGGCCCAGTAGTTATAGATTTGCCAGTTGATATACAAATTCAAGATACAGATTTTAATTATCCTGAAAAAATAGAAATGAGGAGCTATAATCCTACTTGTTATGGCCATCCGGGCCAGATAAAAAAAGCCTTAAAGCTAATTTATAAATCTAAGAAGCCGGTAATTATTGCTGGTGGAGGAATTTTAATTTCAGAAGCCAGTAATGAACTTTTGAAGTTTGTTGGAAAAACTAAAATTCCTGTTTCTACTACTCTTATGGGCTTAGGAGCATTTCCAGCTACAAATGATTTATTTTTAGGTATGCCAGGAATGCATGGTACTGTTTATGCTAACTTGGCTATTACTGAGAGCGATCTTTTAATTTCAGTTGGGTCACGTTTTGATGATAGAGTTACTGGTAAGCTTGATGCTTTTGCTCCTGAGGCAAAGATAATTCATGTTGATATCGATCCGACTTCAATAAGCAAGAATATAAAAGTAGATGTTCCTATTGTTGGAGATGCTAAAAATGTTTTAGGCCAACTTATTGAAGAAATGGATGAGTCTAAACTTTTAGATTTAAGTAAGTGGCATAAAAGAATAGAAGGTTGGAAGAAGAAAAATCCACTTGCTTATAAGAAACATAACAGTGGTAAGATTAAACCTCAGCATGTTATTGAAGAAATTTATAAGCAGACTAAGGGAGAAGCTATTATTGTTACTGAAGTAGGGCAAAATCAGATGTGGGCAGCTCAATTTTATAAGTATGATCATCCACGTCAATTTTTGTCTAGTGGAGGATTAGGAACTATGGGCTATGGTTTTCCAGCATCAATTGGTGCAAAAGTAGCTAATCCTAAAAAGGAAGTAATTTTAATAGCTGGAGATGGCTCAATACAAATGAATATTCAAGAGTTAGCTACTTTAAGCACTTACAACATAAATGTAAAGATGATTATCTTAAATAATGGTTATTTGGGAATGGTAAGGCAATGGCAAGAACTTTTTTACGATCGACGTTATTCAGGAACGACTTTGAAGAATCCTGATTTTGTTAAAGTTGCCCAAGGCTATGGGATTAAAGGCATTAAAATTGAGAAGATTAGTGAAGTAGAAGAGTCAGTTAAAAAAATTCTTTTAGCTAAGACACCAGTTATGGCTGACTTTAGAATTGAGCCTGAAGAGAATGTATTTCCAATGGTTCCTGCTGGTGAAGCAATTAATAGAATGATAGGGGGAATGGCTTAAGGATAGAGAACAGAGGTCAGAGGTCAGAGGTCAGAGGTCAGAGGTCAGAGGTCAGAAA
>Ga0208769_1000195_pt1 | contig 32624 bp, 25 predicted proteins | sample AntAceMetag02UKC_FD_184768 | JGI IMG/M metagenome (GOLD analysis project Ga0208769, IMG submission 184768) | Saline lake microbial communities from Ace Lake, Antarctica- Antarctic Ace Lake Metagenome 02UKC (SPAdes) (version 2) | ecosystem: Environmental > Aquatic > Non-marine Saline and Alkaline...
GAAGGAGTAATAGTTACCGACATACCATTAACGCCTGCAAATACAGTAGAGCTGGTACTGGTCGAAGCTGTAGCTGTCCTCACCGCCGATACCATCACAGCACCAGCCGCCGCCACCGCCGCAATACTATCGTCAGCCTGAACGGTCAGCACGTGACCGGTCGTCGCACCCGTCGCTACCAGGGCCTCGTCAATCTCCAACACACCACCATCGCCGGCGTCCCCACTGTGATCATGATCCACAATCACAGGATACCAGGAGGCCCCATCACACATATAGACTGCTTTGGTATCAGTCTCGAAGAATAACCGACCGCGATGATTAGTTAGGTCTGTTAGCGCAGTTCGTTCGGCGGTAGTGCCATCGAAGGGCGTCTGTGCTCCTAATTGCATATCAACCTCTTAGGCATCAACAAGATAACCGAATACGTCAAGGGTTGCAGTACAAGCAGCCGTTGTACCGGTAATAACTTTGATGCCGAAAACATCTGCTGCGGCACATTCGGTGTACTTGGTAACATCGGCGCCATGAATAATCATGAAGTCGGTGCCGAGAGTTGTCATGCTTACAAGAGAAACGGCCTGCCTCCAAGTATCTGCGTTGGCCCCTGTGCCTATGTCGTAGTCACTACCGCCAGCCATCGACGCCGACGGGTCTCGAACCACAATCATCATGGGATAGAACACTTTTCCTGTTGGCACAGTATACAACGTGGTCTTCGCTGCTGTCTGCATATCGACCCCGGTAACGGTTGCTACCTTGGCAATAGCGTTTTCTTTTAAGGAACTCATAGATCCTCCTAAGTTAGGGTTACAACTTCATCTTCAAAGCATACTACTTCATCCTCAAAACATACAATGTCATCCATAGGGATTAGTTGGGTCAGACTGGCTGCAGCATCACAATACCATAGAGTGGCATCATCTAATTGCAGGATTATCATTCCAATATCGGCAGCTACCAGAGCAGCCTCGGCTACATTCTTTGCGGCAACATCCGCGACTGTGCGTGCTGCAACGTGTAGGCTGTCACCTGCTTGATCTGCGTGTCTACTCATAATCAGTACTCCTCAAACGTAGATGACTTGGCAGTCTTCGTCTACAAGTGTGTCTCCATAGTTATCAACAATAAACTCCGTTGCTGGAGTGTTTAGTGACAAAAAACATCTCCTGTCCTGAATGTTTCGCTCTTGAAGCACCGTAGTACCCTTGCCGACCAGAACGGCTGCTAGAGCCATTTTAGGTGTATCGACTGTAGGCTCTACAACATCGATAGTAATATCGTTGGACGCTATTCCAGGAGCCACTCCGACAGTATTCTTGATTGGATCAAGATACACTAAGTCAAATCTTGTACCTGCAGCCGGGAGTACGAATGTAGCTGTCAGACCCCCCAAGAACACTTTCTTTGTTCCTAGGTAGGTATAGTCACCGGGCTGAACGTATAGCTGCATTGATGCTCCGTTCGGGTCTTCGCCTACACGTAACTCCACGATAGCTCTATCGAAGACATTCAGGGCATCCTTACCAATATTCAACTGATGCCATTCATGAGCCGCAGCATGATTGCCAACGATTTCTTCGGCTCTCTCCTTTGAGGTAAGTATTGCATCCATGCTTGTTCCGACAGCACCTAAAGTGCCCAACACAATGTATGGCGCTGTACCACCAACTCGCTCAGGGCTGACTTGTACCATTACATCTAGGTTATGTGACCACCCAGTCATAATGTTGAACGCAGCTACTACTTGGTTTACCTGATAATGACTTGAGCCCCCAAACAATCGTACCCAACAGTAATTGGTTCGTGATGTGCTAATAATGCCACCACGAGTGCCGATCTTGCCCCTGACAATCTGCTGCCTAGCAATATAATCTGTCTGGACTCCTTCAATTTTTTGAATCGCATCTAATATACTCATGCTGTACCCCAATCAAGTAACCCACACACGGGCATGAGGTTTTCTGGTAAGCCTTCGTTAATGCGAGCCCAGGTACCGCCACTGTTTAGCGACAGCAGTACGGAAGCATTGTATGGACTTAGAACCATTAGTATATTTGCAGTTCTTAAGTGGCGAATAAGTTTTGGAGGAGTATCTGGCCAAACTGTAGTATTATCAGATCCCTTAACGGGCAGACCACTGCTCCAGGCATTCCACTCAGAAGAATTTAGAGTACGAAGTAATGTGCTTGAAATTTCAGAAAAGGCCCAGGGACTCCCCAAGGCCATTATATCATTCTCATCAGTAGCGAGCCAGCTTAAGTCATACATCTCCTCCTGAGCTCCCCACATCGGGGAAGCGGGATTTTCGATTTGTTCTAATGTACGTCCCCCATCCGAGGATTTCCATACGCCAAATTCTGGATTATCAACCCACCACTGATAGACAGCGTTACTACAATAGCCAAGCCAGACAACATCATTGTTTGACAGGGGAGACAGGTAGCTAATGAAAGGTACAAATATACGTCCTGGGACATGCATGACATTTCTATAATGACTATTACCAGGGACAAAATCGCAAATCGCGGAGCCGTCGGCTTCGCAGATAAATATTCGACATGCTTTGTACAAATCTGGATCACCAGAAGCAAGGTGTCCACCGGAGCTAAAATAGATTCTAGGTGGTGGTGGGGCCCAATACGGACCACTGCTAATCTGCAAACTGGGGTACTCTGCTTCTATTCTCCCAGCCTGACCACCAGTTACGGTTACTCGAACAGATTCGACAAATGCTTGAGCTTGGTCTACCCAAGTCATAGTATCAACAATATACGCATCGAATAAGAGATATCTAGCATAGACCCTCTCTACGCCCACTTTTGTCCAAACCGTTCTCCACGCTACCGCTCCCGCTTCTATCCAGAAAGCGTCGGCACCCTCAGTATCCCAGGCTGTAGATACCCCATAACCAAGACTATCGCGATTATACAGCATAAACCCGAGATCTTTTAGTGGGTTTGGATTATCTGGAGCATGCTTAAATGTCATCTCAGGCACTATTTTGAATCCCGCCTCATGTCCACCTTTTACCTCAATCGTTTCCAAATAAAACATAGCACCAAGATCAACTACAAAGTTTATCAGCCGTTCAGTTGCACCTAATACAGGATGTGTCCCTGCTCCTACCGTAGCTGTCCAGGTAAGCGGTTTAGATCCATCATCGTGGAAAGCTCTTACCTCTGTTCCATTTTCGTGGGCCACATCAACATAATTTGCACCAGAATTTATGGTAAGCCCGCCCATAGCAACTTCTGAATTAGTGGGTCTATAATATGTAGAACCGTCATAATAAGTAACAGGAAGTGGAAGCCATGTCCAAGTATCTCCGGCATCTAGTGTAACGCCTAGGTAGGCATCCATTTGAGCTGCATTTCTGTATGCGTAAACTACATACCGTTCTGGCAGTGTAGTGTCAGCTACTATCTTATCCAGACGGCCAGCTTCTGCACTATCGCCATAGGCATCCCAATTATCGAGTTGTAGCCAACCTGTCGGAGCTGTGGGGTAGGTAACATTCCACTTCGTCCAAGTCCAAGCATTTTCGTCATCGAGTACTCCTTGAAATACGCCCTGAGACGTTGCAATGACTACATCTGTTAATCTACCAAGTTCTTGTCTATGTGGATTGAAGCACATGTCAAAAACCTGCAACGGGTCTGTAGTGCTAAAAGGCGAACTGCGAGGAGTTATTGATTCCCAGTAGCCTAGGCCCGCCTGGCGACTATAGACTCCATTCTCGGTGCCTAGGTATGCAATACCGTTCCAGCCGGGAATCTTCCATGACGGAGTTCCTGGCGGAGCAGGGATTTCCGGTGGAGACGTGTAGTCTCCAGTTACCCCAGTAGTACCTGTAGCTTCAGTGTCGATTTTAGTGTCGGTAAGCAACGTAGAGGCCTTGGAGTCGTACTTAAGCTCAACAGAGCGTACAATTAGTTTTTCATCCATCCATTCGATGCCGCGCTTGTTGTCGGCAGCAGCTACGTCCATTGTAAGCCATGCCTGCGGAGCGATGTCGAGGAAGCTAAAATTGCCCTGCAGCTTGATGGGTATGCCTTTCCACGTATTTGCTTCATCGAGTACATATCCCGCCGTAAAGTTAGCCTCACTTAGCTCTTCAAATGCAAGACCCTTCTTGAACAAGTCTTGACCGTCCTGTTTTGGGCACCTGCCGGGAGCTTGTCCAATATAAGCTGTCCCCGTTCGACCATCCCAGTGTACTCCTGCGACCTCGACAAATTTTACAGGAGCAACTTGTTTGCGAGGGAAGGTTATACCTTCCCGTAAGTGACTATCCTTGTCAAGTTTCATTAGTTCGACAATGCTGCTACGCTGGCCACCAATCCGGCACTGCACATCGCGGTCTATGAAGATAGAGCTTTGTTTGTCGGATAGAACGCGGCCTATGCAGACCGAGGCAGAGTAGTCATCAAGTTGACGATAGATACTTGCCGAGGGAAAGTCTTGAGCAGCAATGTTAGTATTGTCGCCTAGGATGTTAATGTCAGTCATCTGCATCAGTGTAGTATGCCACTTAATGAGGTAATAGGCAGCACGGTCAATCTGCAGTCGATACATTTTATACCAATCGGTGCATTCTGTACCGTCGACGGTGCCCGGAGTGTTTCTTGCATCTTCCACCGTACAAGGGAAAGCATTCCGCGCTTTCATTATCCCGTCTAGGGTGACAATTTCGAATTCAACGTAGCGTTGACCTTTTTGGTCGAAGTCTACTTTGGTAGATTCTTCTACAATCCAACCACGTAACTTAATGTTTTCTCGGCCAGGGTAACCACCAATTGACTGTTTGGTGTCACCATACCACTCCTCCGCAAAGAGAATGATTTCTGCTCCATCAGGAAACTCGTCTGTGTCTGCATCGCCGAAGACACGTATCTTTCCCGTCCATCCACCGGATTGCCAGTCGCCCCTCAAAGATAGAAGCTGAAAGTCTGTATACGGCGAACCTACACCCGTTCGCGGGAGAATATGAATGTACCTGTAGCCCGTATGCGTCTTAGCCGCTGCTCCGCCACCCTGATCGTTTGCCACTTCCAGCGAGGCTAAGTATCGCCCCGTTGCGTTATACGCGATGGTATGTGGAGCGGCCTCGGTACCAAGCGTTGCCTTGTCGGCAGGAGCACCCCCAGCGAATTGCCAGTCACATGTTGCAGACAGGCCCATGTCCCCGGAACCGTAGTATCCGACTGCTATTGCGTAGCTCCACTCCCCAACGAAGTCTACGTCTACAGTAGCCTCATCTAGGAACGCTATAGCTGGCGGCCCCATAATAGCAACTGGAGCTAGTTGTCGAGTCTGGCCATGCTTGGTATTTACGAACGCTTCGTCGAAGTCTTTGTACCAGTAATCTTTCCCCCCGGAATAGACAATTCGGGGAAAGACTGACCACAATTCAAAAATTGGAAGGATGGAAACATATTTGTCATTGCTCCAAGTAACGTCAGGATTTTCTGCTACTGTTATAGTACCAGTAGCCCCACCAGAACAAGACTTGACTCTCACCTTAGCAAGATCACGTCCACCCGGAGTGGAGCCGAGAATCAAAGTCATTCCAGACAACACACCAGAGCCACTGCCATTATCGTAGTTGAATGTGTGCGTGTCCACATTATAGAAGCCGTCTTCTTGGCATGTAAAAATAGGGTCGGGATTATCAACATAGAGGTACATTTTTGTCTTTTGAGGATGAGTTTCTAGTAATGTTTTTTCGGCCTCAGTCAAAGCTCTGCGCATTAGGAAGCAACCTCCAAGTTGGTGAACTCAATTTTCAATTTACGGTAGTAGCCACCCATGACCCTATCCTCTTCAGTGTCCTCGGGCCAATGCATGATGCCAGTGAGCGTCAAGAACGTACCGTCGTCAGATCGGGTCTTAATAAAGATAGTATCACTCTTTAGATATGTTGCACCACTGGTAACATAAGCACGGAGTGTGTTTAGATCCACCTGCGAAATAATGTCGAAGTGCCAGGCACAACTTGGTAATCCGTCACCTTCGGTTTGGCCATCTCCTCGAGTGTAAACTACTGGCCACCGGACAAATTCTCCCGTAGGCACGACACTAATTATATCTTCTACGTATAGCATCGTACCCAATGTTGCTCCAATCTTATATTCGTAGTCTGCCATTACCGGGATACCCTCCTACCCACTTCTGCAAAGACTTCTTCAATGATTGGCACGACTACAGCTTCAAGAGACTCCTGGTCAATGTGGTCGGGTACTCCTTGGAACTCAAAGACATGGTGCGTAGAGCCACCTATACTCAGTGCGTCCGTTAGGGCACCCTGTGTAAGTGGACCTAAGTGCTGCTCCAGGTTACGAGTTGTATCTGTGTTAAGGACAAACTCTCGACCCCGTTCACCCGTCATAATTGGGCCCGAAGCATACCCACCGCTAGCAAACCCCGGCAGGTCCCAACCCCAATTGCCGTAGGGCTGGGCTACGCTACCTCCGTAGGGAGCCCAATCCCCAATCTGACCTCCAGCTACTGTACCTGTAGGCGGGTGACCTATAGGCCACGGCATCGGAGTAGGTGACAGCTCCGTAGGAGACGTAAAGGCCCAAGCGTTCTCTGTACTTCCTCCGCTGCTGCCCGAGAGCATTTGGGACATTCGTGCATAAAGAGGGCTCATGTTCGTTATGAAGTCTTGAGCCTGCTTGAGGAGGTTCGCGTAGTGCATCCGAACGTACTCCTCCTCTGTCTGCATCAAGCCCCACACCCGACCAATGTGCATGAGTAGCTCCATACGTTGTAGCCGACCCTTTTCCTCTTCGGCTACTCGTGCCTCTTCCTTACTACGCTCGTACTCAATTGCCCGCTCCCCCTGTGCACGCTCAAAGTCTTCTTGTCGCTGTTCTGCCTGCAGATCGAAGTTCTCTTGCAGGTCTGCTTCCTGACGCTCGAAGCTTTCCACCGCATCGGCTCGCTGCTCCACAAACTGCTCCTTGAGCTCCTCTCTACGCTCCTCCCCGTCCTCTCTAAGGTCGTCGATACTCTGCTGAGTATCCTTACGGACATCCCCCTTCTGATCCTCACGATCTTCGATCATCCGTGAACGACGCTTCTTGTACTCCTTCATCTCCTTCAGGATAGCTATAGCGTCACGCTTGGCTATATGTTCCATCATGACATCATCGTAATCTTCTTTTAGACGACGTAAGCTCTTCTGGAAGTCCTCCTCCCCATTGAGTAGCCTCTCGTGCTGCTGCTCCCGAATGTCCGCTTCCTGTTCTGCACGGTCCTCAACTAGGTCAGCAAAGGCTCTAGCCTCTGATACGTCGATGTCGGCCATTTGACGTTCGAGGTCTTCCTTAGCCCGTAGTCGCTGCCGATCGAAGCTCTGCTGGGCTCGTAGTACTTGGCGCCCAAAGTCTTTCTCAGTCCGTATTCGGTCGCGATTGAAGTCTGCATCCCGCCGCTTCCACTCCGCCTCAAAGTTTGCCTTCTCGAGGAACGCCTGTTGCTTGTATTCGTACATCGCCTGTGCAACACTAAGCTGTGATGTCATTACAGGTGCAGGAAGCGACTCAAATATTCCACCGACGGGTATTCCAGCTCTAATAGCTTCTACTTCCTCTTCACGCTTCCTAGTAAGGTCTGCATAGTGTTTACCTCTAAAGGTATATTTATCTACAATGTCCTTATCAGAGACTCCCAACGCCTCGAAGATTGTACCTACAGGTAGTGGTACGCCGAAGGCAGGCGACCCTGGGAGCTGTGTTCCTATATCCCACATTGCAGCAGGAATACCGAGGAGACCCATGTCCCAGTATGGCTGAGCTTTTTCCTCTATTGCTCTTGGAATGCCAAGGTCCCACTTTTTACCAATTTCCCATACTATTAAGCGGAGAGCCTCAGAAATTGCGATCGTCGGAAGTATGACCTTTCCAGCCGCTATAGCTCCAGCATACACACCTTTCCATACTGACTGTAGCTTGTTAAGACCTGCAGGAGGTATCACAACATACTGCTTATTATATTCTTCTACTCGCTGCTTAGTAGTCATACCCATGAACGCTTCGTAAGTCGTGCCCCCACGAGATACTCCTCGCGTGGTAATCTCGTCAAGCATCGTCCGCATCCCGAACTGAGCAACTGCCAATTGGAACTGTGCTACTGCTGACTGGAAGATTAAATAGTTAGCAGCAATACCAAGAGCTGTTCCTGCAACTCCCATCAACTTACCTATACCTACTAGCGCTACTCCGGTACCACCAAGAATCGTACCGAGGAACGGGAACTTCGCAGCAAGCCGAGTAAGCCCTGCCGCTATGTCTGCTATCGACTCTAGTGGCCCTGACATTGTCTGACCCCAGGCATCTCCCATAGCTATAGCAGCAGCTTTCCACGACTGCTCAATACGTGCAAGCTTTGTAGACAGCGCATTCTCAAGGAGATCGACCTGACCCTCCATTAAGTCGGTAGCAGACTCCACTGACCATGCAATGCCAGTAGTTTCCTCAACGAACCCCTTGTAAGCCTCTGTCTCCGCGTCGCGTACTCCTATCATTATGTTAGCATACGCTCGCATTGCATTGATACCATGCTTCCGAGCTTCTGTCTGGACACTAACTAGCTGGGTTATAGCTGGCAGCGACCGTGCAGTATTTACATTAGCAAGGAACTCTACCTTTGCTGCCTCAGTCATATTTTCAGTTGCAGCAGCAAGTAGGTCGATGTGCGCCGCGTACCCCATATACTCTCCTTCAGGGAACACAACATCCTTCCATGACTGCCCTACTGCAAGAGTAGAGGCTAACACCTTGTTCATGTTCTCTTCGTAGTCCCCAGTCGGCTTAACGGCGCGTACAAAGAACATTCGCTGAGCTCTACCAGCCATCGAGCCTCGTATGTTAGCATCTGCTAGCATACCAGTAGCAGCTCCAACTTCCTCAAAAGCTACACCCAAGTCGCGTGCTAGAGGACCTACCATCTTAAACGCTTGTCCGACGTCCGATAGTGTCGCGAACGACTTAGCTGCAACGTAGTTGAGTACTGCTGAGATGTAGTTTACATCCTTAAGCCCCATGCCAAACTCAGCCATTGTACCGCCGACGGCCTGCATTGTAGAATCCAACTGCTCACCACCTAAAGCTGCTAGGTATTGAATCTGGATCGTGTCCGCCAACATTGCGTTGACTTCTTCTTCGCTCTTGACAACCATACCAGTACCTGCAGCCCACTGACGCATACCCTCAGCAATCTCTGTAGGGCTAAATAGACCAATGTCTGCCGAGGCTTGTAGTGCTGCACGTGACAGCTCTCCATGCAACTCAATAGGAGCTTCCATAGCTGCACCAGCTCGAGTAACTGCAGCATCAAACTCCCTGAATGCGTCTGAGGATATCGCTAAGGTATTCAGGATCTTCTGTCCAGCTCCCTCGAAGCTACGCCCGACCCACTCCATAGCATAGCCTAGCCGTCGTAGGCCAAAGTACTGCATCGTAGCTCGGTTTAGCGCTTGCCCAAATTCGTCGGCGTACTTACCCGCATCCATATATACCCGGGGGTCCCAGGGAGCTCCTCCACCAGCACCGCCAGCACCGCCAGCACCGCCGGTAGTTATAACAATGGGACCTCGCGGGGGAGCTCCTCCACCAGTTCCTCCTGCTCCTGCTCCCGCGGCAGGAATTCCATACTGTTGCTGCAGAGCTGCAGTCGTATCTGCTTCTTGAGCAGCTGCTGCCGGTGCCGCACGTACCTGTGCTGCTGTCAACCGTGGCCGAGCTGCTGCCTTAGGCATGACGTGAGCCGTAATAGGAATACGCTCACCGCCAGCTCCAACTCGGTAGACACCTTCAAGCTCCTTCTCTGTCTGTACAACCTCTTCCTTATCCCGTTGTCTCTGGTCCGCATGTACCTTGCGCTGCTCAGCCATCTCTATAGCTCGAGAGGCTTCCCAGATCCGTTGCGTCTGTGTGCCGGCTATTCCGATACGAGCTCTGGTTGCCCGCGCTGCTACTGTTGTTGTCTGGGCCAGATCGGCGTTAGCTGCAGCAACATTCTGCTCAGATTGTGTCCTAGCCCCGATCATTCGAATAGCTGACCCAACAGCCTCCGCGGCTAGCTGCTCACGTACCTGCTCAGCTTCGGTAACCCTACCTGCTAGGGCTACTGCGGCCTCCTTCTGGGCTATCTCGACGGCCAATGCTGCAGCAAAGTCAGCCTGTACCTGTGTAACCACCCTAGCCTGAGCTGCAGCTTGCTCCCCACCAGCGTCATAGCCAGGTAGCGCAGCTCCTCGTGGTGGTGTAAGTAGGAATTCGGGGTCGACCATTCGCCAGTCGCGAGCTCTGCCAGGTTTGGGAGGTGCAATAAGCTGCTCTTCGACAAAGTCTCGGTGAGCTACAGTAGCTCTAACCCAAAAGTCTACCTTGCTCTCTACAACGCCGTAGTGCTGTGCAGCAGCTGTCTTTGCCTTCGCATAGTACTTTTGTGCAGCCTGTAGCTTGTCAGCCTCAAGTCGTAGTGCTTTCTCAGGAGTGAAAACAACATCCCAGTCGGATCCTGGCCGTGCTGTACCCTGAGCTCTACTACCTGCAAGAGCAAATTCTCCTGCTATCGAGGGCCTTGGAGGAGTTATGAGACCGGGAAACGGTGCTGTTGGGCCATACATTTGGGGAGCAAGAGTACCACGCCACTGGGGTAGCTGGCGAAGTTGTGCAGCTCTACTGATACCTGTCGGAAGCGCTAGCACAGGGGGGCCGGGGGGTAACCTTAGTGGATACTCACGCGTAATAATCTCTTGAGCTACATCACGCAGTAACGCCTGAGCTTGTCGCTCTGCTCCGCGGCGTATTTGAGGCTGGTCGTAAAGGCTCGGTTCCGCGACAAACGAGCCTCTCCGTGCTAACGCTTCCGTAGAAGCTTCTCTAACAAATGCTGCTCGGCTCGTTGGGTCTATTGGAGGGCCTGCAGGGGCTGACACTGCTTCGTCAATAGCCCTGTTAACTTCAGATAGCTCGCGACGGATCTGCTGCTTAGATGTGAGCTGTGCTGCAGGAGACGTAACATTCCTAACAAGTCGAAGGTAGTCATCTCGGTAGGTACCAACGAACTTGTTGAAGTTCGCCTCCGTCCGACCTACCATGGTGAGGATGTTAGCTACACCCTCTTTACCAGCTGCAGGCTCCCTCATAAGTCTGGTGCGCTCGAAGGAGAATTCCTCAAACGCCTTCATCACCCTAGGTTCTACCTTAGCAAGGAGAGCTGCCTCATGTCTATGTCGTGACTCGACATCCTGAAGGCCTTGTAGCCCCTCGAGTTGTAGGGCTATCTCCATGCGGCGCCGGTGCAGGTCAGAGGCTCCAACAGGCTGGTCGTACATCCTAAAGCCGGCTGCAGTTGTCTCATACTCAACAGCAGGGATCTCTTGTTCTTTTGATATTCTCTTGGCCTCACTAAGTCGCTGCGCAGCTACTTGGGTCTTAGAAAGGGGCTGAAGCTGCTCGGGTGATAGGAGTATGCGGTTCGCCATCTTCTGGAACTCCGCATACTGTCGCAGCTGAATCTCAAATAGCTCCATCTCAGCCTTGCCGGCACCTGTCGGCAGGACCGGTCGGTAAGCCTCAGCTCCGCGGGGTGATCGTTGAAGAGTACCAACTTTGACCTCACCCTGCTCGTTGAAGTACACCGCGGCAGGGAGTTTCTTTACGTCCAGGCCACCCATACCCATTGCGGACTTAAGCTGGTCAGCTCGAGACTGCCTAGCTCCAGCACGGAACAGCGGCTGTATATACTGACCGAAGGTAGTTTCTAATGTATCAAGTTGACGCTTGCGTCTGACGAGCTCCATAACGTCTGGAGCGGCTTGAACAGGGTTAGTAGTAATTGGAGGGAGGCCAATTGTAATCTGCTCCATACCACGAGCACGAACACGCCGGGCCTCTCCTCCAGCCTGTTCTACCTCGGCAAGGTAGTCGCCGAGCTTTTCCTGCACCCTACTCACTAATGCAGCGGTACGCTTCTCTGAGATCTGGAAGTTCTTGGTCATTACCTCGACGAGTCGCTGCTGTGACTGGAGTGACTCAGTTGTAAGCTCTCCTTGAGCATGCAGACCCGCGATCTGTTCGGCGACGGAGCGAGCGGTTATGTAGCCGCCAGAAGATGTTCTCTCTCGTTTCGCTGTGTCAGCGGCTCCAACGGGTCGTCCAGCCTTTCCCGTTCGAACTACTTCGACCCCCGCCTTCCTGGCGGTGCTAGCTAGCTCGGCAAAGGCTCCAGTAGCCTCCTTAGTCTCGGTAGTGAGTTGGTGGAGTTCCTGTGTTGGCGTTCCTACGTATCCCGAGAGTGACTTGAAGTGAGTGTTGAGGTCCCTAGCAACCGTAGAAGCCTTGCCGGCTTCTACTTGGATCTTCTGGAGAGCGAAGGTGCCAGCTCTGAGGTTAAGTACGAGGTTGCGAGCTTCCTCGCTCGATGCTATCTGTTCAACTGTAAACTGCTTCTGCAGCCGGGTAAGTTGTTTAATCGAAGCCGATCGATCGACTGCTATTTGCTTGAGCCTATTAACATCGTACTCGATAGCCTTAGGGCTCGCAGTAGAAGCCTCAACAGCCTTCATAGCACTGGCGATTTCGGCCTTCAGCCGCTCAGCCCTTAGTTCGATCTCATAAATGATTGAGTACTTTGATTGAGGCATAACTTACCTGCCTTCTAGAGGTTTATTCAGTCTAGGTATTATGATCTCGTTGTAGATCCGCCGACCTACCCGCTGACCCTCTCGACCAATTGGAAGCATCGGCCGAGACGGAATCGTAGCGATCCAAGGCTCCCAATCGTACCCAGTTTCGGCCTTGATCCTGGTGCGGCCCACAATGTGCTCACCGAAGTGGTGAGTCTTAAAGAGTGGATGGGCCTCGTAGTCGAACCTAACAAACGAGTTGGTGGAGCCACTAGTGGGGCGAACGATGTAGAAGCCTCCGAGGGTAGCCTTTTTCAGACCCCCGGTCCGCTGTAAGATCTTCCCTAAGAAGACCCTCTTCTTACTCCTACCGCGAAGCCGCTTCTCGACCGTTTGCTTCGTCAAATTCGGCCAGCGAGGAATACCCTCACTGTCGAATATCCGAGAGGTCTCTTGTTGTAGGAGTGCTACAATGTCTACCGGAGACTCAGCTATTACTTGGTTGATCCGGTTACGGGTCTCCTTAACAAGGTCATCAACAGCTCCACGGATGACCTCTTTACACGCAGCCTTAACCCTAAACCTTATCTGCCACTCCATTACGCACCTGCCCCTTCATTGCACCTGGCGGGGTCGTACTTCCGTCGAGTAGGGTCTCCATTCGCTTCTTTCGCCACGAAATGATCATAAGATCATCCAAAACGGCTTCTGACTGCTCCATAATGACTGACGGAGGATACTTCCACTCAAGGGCATCTAACAACTTAAACACTGACCAGGCAAGATCTAGGTCGTGGAGATCCCAGTCGCTCTCTGCCTCGTCGTCTTCGTCTTTAGCTGGAGAATCTTTTGCTCTGAGCCAGACGATGAGTTTCCTGTCAAGCTCTTCTCGTCGGCTGGCCCGAGCTCTTCCCCCTCTTTTTGCTCCTCCGTTGCTAGGGTCCCTTTAGCGGGTTGTGGGAGCCAGTGAGGGTTCAATTCGAAGATATTCTCGAGCCACTCTACTACTAGCTGCTCAGGGAGCTCCATAAAGTCGGCGGGAGTTATGTCTAGGGTGAGTGCAACCTTGGCCCCCTCCAGGTTCTCCACGCTTGCAGTCCCGGCGATACACGCTGGGTATGAACTCGTGTTGATCATGTACTCGGTAAACGCATCGTCGTCAGCAATGAACTGATCGATGCCCCCCTTATCCTTCTTCCAGATAGAAGCAGCCATTTGGGAGTGCTGTTCTGCCTGTATGGATGACCTCTTTGCTCCTATGGCAACTGTAGCGGCCCTTACCGTGATCGATACGTCGTATTCACTGTCTTCATACAGAAACGTTTTTATCTTCATTGTTACCTCCTAATCGTTCTGGATATAGGGCTCTACCGAAGTAGAGCCCTACTACTACTACCACTACTACTCGTAGTCGTACTCCACAACCAACTTCTCCCCAGTCGCCGAGCCATCGTCTAAGGTGACAACCTTAGCAACTCGGGTCCAGTCAGTCGTTGGTACGAGGTTCACTCCGTTCTGGGCGATCACGATCTCGCCACCACTAGAAACAGGAGTCTTCGTTAGCGTGAAGTCCGTTTCAATTCCATCGAGGGTGAATACGTCGATCCAGAATTTGTACCGTGAGGTTACAATCAAGTAAGGACACTTAGTGAACCCGTGTATAGCCTCTGTAAAGGACGCTCCAAACTCGTCAACGCTTGCGTCGTTTGCCGCAATCGAATACGTGAACTCTCCAACAGCCGCATCTTCCATCGCTGCCGGCCTAAGCGCTGCCTCGCAGGCTAGAAGGACATACGTCTGCCATACCTTAGTGCCGAAGTACGAAGAGTCATCGTCCGAGTCGATTGCCTGACGACTACCCCACAATATAATTGTGGGCTCTTCGCCCTGCTTGTTAGATGCGATACCAATCTTCTTGAATGGAGGACTACCAAATTGCTCCGTATCGGTTAGCAACGCAACTATGTCTGCTTGGGTCTTTGACACTCGCAGCTCCCCCGTCGGCATGTCCGTAGGCGGAAGCTGGAACGTGTAGTACGGACGATCGTCACCTCGTGCCGTTACACGTTGTGGGTCTGGAACCGTAATGGTCAACGCCGCTGCTCCCTGGATCTGCAGCCCTGCGTAAGCAGTTCCAACTGCGGTTCCTGAGGGAATCTTGAACGTTCCGTCAGTATCGCGAAGGGCAACTCTGACGTGTCGTAGACCAATACCAGTTGATATCTTTGCTCCAGTAAAAGCCATTATCTTGTACCTCCTTATCAGTAAGTTTCAGCTGTTTCAACTATAGCTACAAAGGTTAGGGCGTCGTAGAAGACAGCAAAGTCCAAATCGTACATATCACCACTCGACCCTTCGAAGCTACATGTAACTAAACCCTGCATTGTATCACCAATGTCTACAAGCACACAGTGGAAGTACTTGAGCACCTTTCGAATCATTGTACGAACTTCCCGTATGTTACTAAAGCCCTTCTGTCGATCATAGATACGTACGACCACCCTCTGTTGGGTGAAGTTGCGACTGAGCTTCTCACTCCCGTCGAATTGTATAGCAACACATAGTGCAAGATCTGAGTTGCCCCCAGTCCTACGGGTGCCCTCAAAATCTGTTAGTCTCTTTGCGGTCACGTCCCCGGCTTCTAACACACTAGTAGCTCCCGATACTAGCAGGTCCCGAACGTCTGATGCGTCATCGTCGGTCTTGAGGAAGTTGAACACAGCAGCTGCTACGTCGTAGTTACTCGGAGCCATCGTCGAAGTTCTCCTCTGTTACCGGGACAGCCATCCCGCAACCAAGACACACAATGAATAACGCCCGATCCTTGTCGAGGCGCACTCCTACGTCTGAGGACCAACACTTTCGGCACACAAACCCCTCAACAGGATCCGCAATGATTCTAGAGGGACGTATGTACCTGTGAAACGCCTCTCGGTTAATCATGTCTTCGGGCATCACTCACGCTCCTTAGCTAGAATGTCAACGTGATCAGGGTATACATCACTATGTACCACCAGCAGATTGTGTGTCGTAGTAAAGCTGTCGTCGTCGGCCTGCGTAGCTATGATTAGATCTCCGGTTACAATTTTAGGAGTATCATACGAGGCAAGTATACCCCAAATGCCCATAGCTACTGATCGCTCACCATCTAAGCGATAACCTAGCCGCTCCGCAGTCACCGCTCGTAGTAACGCAGTTTCTACCGAGCCCGTAAAGGAGAAGGTTGTAGGGTCATCGCCGGAGTCTGCAGCTTGTCGGTACACCGTACAGACCCACGGGTCTGCATCGATTATACTCTGCGTATCGCGGCGACGTGCTACCCTATCACGCATACTGATCCTCCGTACCTCTGCTGAACTCCGCGCTGTAACTCACTAACCCTCTTAGCAATCGAGTCAGGCAAATGTTTCTTAGTAACCTTTCCGAGACCACGAACGTAATCGGGCTCAGTCACGAAGCTGTTAGCCCAAGGTGTTAATAGCTCTACTACAACTAGGTCCCTAAGGATCTCTAGGTCCTCTGCAGGAACCGTTGCTAAGTTAGTATTATCCACACTTACCGCGTGGCCCTTGTAGTACCTATAAGGTACTACTATTACGGAGGTTGGAATCGGCGAGAGCCGAACAGTTCCTGAGGGACCTTCAACGATGACCTCCCAGTACCCTCCGTAAACCTCGATCTTGTGTGCCCTATCAATGTTAAGCACTACCTGGTCGGCTATATTAGCCGCAATCGGCTTATCTGCCCACAACTGAAGATCCTCCGAGGTACTGTACGGCGACCCGTAAGGCCAGTACTCCAATTCCAGAAGCTGGATACAATCACTTGGTAGTGTATAGTCGTAGGTGTTAGCTACAGTGGAAAGTGACGTAGTAACGACTATTGGGTTATATCTACTGTAGTACCGAAGTGCAGCCAACTCTGCACGAAGTATTCGAACGTCCGTAATAGTCTCTGCAGTGTATACATCTCGTACTGCTTCCGACAGTGCCGCAATAGTAATCGCCATCTTACCAAGGCCTCCATACCGCATCTACCGAGCGTCCATGTCGAATCAACGTTCCCCTAACCGGCAGACCAGGACCGTGGATCGCAAAGTAGATATGTTGGTTACTACTATAGTAGTCGCTCTCAACTACGTTAAAGCTCTTGAGTATGTCGAGCCACTGCTCCTTCCGCATCAGTCGTTCGGTGCCTGTCTTAACGGGATAGTACACTGACGGAACGGAGAACACAAACCACTCACTGAGCTTAAGTACTGTCATCAGGATACGTCGTATGTCTCCGTTGGAGTAGTGCTCCAGCATTCCCTGACTAGTACACATGAGGTTCTCTCGTACCATTCTATATCTGTTTAGAAAGTTGGCACGGAGGTCGAGAACGTCGAGCCCTACTAGCACAGGGGGGTGGGGTAATCCTTCGAACAGTAGTTGACAACTCGCAAAGACAGACGGATCCTTGTCAATCCCAATGACCCGAAGTCCTCTGTCCGCAAACATCTTCGTCGTAACCCCGCTGCCAACCCCGAGATCGAGAATGGTCGCATTGGGCGGCTTGAGTCTAACTACTGCCCGTACAAAGGGGGCATGGACCCTTGAGAGCTCCTTAACTGTTCCGGGGTCGTAGCTTGAGTACGTTTCCGTATTGGGCTGTGTGAGTACTCGGCGGTGGTCAACTGTAGCGAATGGGTTCTCAAGTGCGTCGAAGGCTGTCTTAAAGTCTGCGGCGACTCGATCGCCACCCCAAGTATTCGAGAACCAGATAGCCCCAGCGGCAGCCCGTGCGTTAGCCTCCTCTCGGTGATTGTAGATAGACCGTAGAACGTCTACTGCGTAATCCCAATCCGGGATGCTCCACGTACCACCAAGTCTGCACTCCTCAACTCGAGAGTCTGGAACGGGCCAGTCGTACTTTGGGTCACAGACAGCTAGGTGCCCAGTGTTCTCTGACAGAATCGTCGGAACCCCCATAGCTATTGCTTCGCGAGCCGGCATTCCAAACCCTTCTCCCTTAGACAGGATCAGTGCACAGTCAGCAGAGTCTACGAGCTCACGCATCTGCTGTCTGGTCCACCTCTGGTCACTGTAGATCTTGATCCGGGGATCATCCAGCTCGGGAAGCTGGTGGTGATCGTAGCCAAAGAACCCCGTGCGCGTCTTGAATACCATTTCAACATCTGGGTACTTATCGATCGGAAACGCCCTCTTGAATACCTCAACGGTTTCTACGGGCGATTTGCGCGCTGTTAATATTCCGAAGCTGATGATCCTAAACTTATCCTTAGCCTTACGAGGAGTTGGTACTGTGCCTCTCGGTGCGCAGAAGATCGGGTCGATTGCTAGAGTGGTTACGTAGATCGGCCGTCGGACGAACTCAGAGAATACATCCTTGCTATACTGTGTAGGCACGAACAGGGTGTCGACATCGTTGCAGGAGTGCAACCATTCTGGGTGGGTCTCCAGAGGATCCGAAGCTTCGTACATTGTCAGACCGATCTTGTATGGCGTCGGCAGCTTCTCGAACTCGCTTGGAGTCGCCATACACAACCCCACAAGGTGGGGCACGTCGATGGGCTTCTCGAGTAGACTAATAGTCTCGGGTAGCAGGCCCTCTTTTATTAGGAACCACAAGTGTCTTGCGGATAGCTTTACTCCGTGTGAGGTAAGGCAGTGAACAATGTTCTCCGCCGCAGTAGCATAGCCATCTCCCACAGAGAACGGAGACATCCAGAGGAGGTTATACGCTTCCTCCGAGTCAACCCAAACTCGCCTGTTGTCTGGGATAGCAGACTCATCCAGCTCGGCCATTCCACGAGCCTTGAGCCACAGTGCAGTATCCCAAGGCACAGGCTCCGACCATACCCCGGGCATTAGAGTTAGGTGAATGTTCGACATTACCTGCACCTTGCCGGTAACGTTCTTTACACTGACAGCATCCATAGCACCTCCGTTCGTGTAGCCCCGGGGTAGGACTAGACCAGCAGTCCGACCCCGGAGCCATGACAGGTCGATTAGGGCGATTAGGTCAGTTAGGTTATCGTAACCGTCCCAAACAACTCTGCCACAACCATCTTCTTCGCGTTTCTGGTCCGCACGTTTCGAGACCACTTATCCGTGTTCAGGTAAGCACCCGGAAGAGTGCTATCGTCGTACGGGAGAAACTCTGCATACACAAGTGGCATTGCTGCCAAAGGAATATACGGTGCGAAGATGTACCCTGCATCTGTCTGCGACCTGGGGTACACACCCATAATTGCTTTACTGGCGTTGATGTACACCGAGGTGTACACATCCCATAAGCCATTCAGGGTTCCGATAAGCTCAACACCTACCGTTGAGGGGTTCAGGTCCGGCCGGGCACGTGGCTCAGCCTTGTAGTCTGAAGCCTTGCGAAGCCACTTGATGACGTTTCTTCCGGCCACAAGGTAATCAGCCTTGCGGTAACGGTTCGCGAAGATCAGATCCTCAGTGTCGATGAACGCGTGGACCAACGTTTCAGCCCACTCCTTCGTCGTGTAGCCAGCTGGCACCGTACTTGACCAGTTGGTATTTCCGGCTCCTGCACCATTGAGTACTTCATTGAGGCATCGTTCTTCAAGCTCGCGCGTGATTTCAGACGCCATCTGATCAATGAGTTCGGCCTCAACGTCGATGCCTAAGGCACCACGTGCGTCCTCCATCACCTCAGTTGACCAGGAAGCACCTAGGATATCCTTGGTGGCCGTGAACGTCTCCGATGTGATGACCATCTTGAGACGTTTCGGGACTCCGTTCTCGATGTTGTAGGCGTAAGGGCTGTCGGGAACAGTGACAGATGAGTCCGAATCGTCCTCCCTTTGGAAGTCCTGGTAGAAGACCCGGCCCACACCGCCTGACATTGCTGGCAGAGGCTGTACCGATGCAATCTTCATCAGGAACATCTCCGGGAAGACTTTTCTTATGATGGGCAATGCGTACTTCTGGGGCAGAGTCAGGTCAGTAGTCAACGTAGCCTCAAGGGCTGTTCCCTGAGCTGAGAATATCGCCTGGTTCTCGAAGATCTGGGCCATTGCCGGCCAGTAGCTCTTGGGGATCGGCTTTAGCCCATACGCCTCCCCGTCCAAGTACCATTCCCACTTCTTTACTAGGGCCTCACGCTCCATACGTTGCTGCTTCTGCTGCATCGTACCCTCGCCGAGGTTGTCTAGCATCTCTTGGTTAAATGCGTTCATGTTAGATCCTCCAAATCCAAAAAATCCAAAATCTGTCTTTAGGTTGTCACCCTAAGCAGGCCGCCCGCCCGCAAGTCGAATCATAGTTTGTTGGTCCTCGTTCACTCTGATCTTTCTTGCGGTACTACTTTGGGCACGATCGGGTGGGTGCGCAGCTCCGTCGACGTCCCCGCTCTCGCTTGTACTGTTAAGCGAGCTCGCTAGGGCCTCGTCTAGTGCGTCCTTGATCGCGTCGTGAGCAAGGGCCTGTACTTCCTCCTTCGTTGTCGGCTTACCGGCACGAATCTTCTCCGCTACCAGCTTTGACACGCCAACGTGGGCTGCCTCGGCGATTGCAAGCTCTACATCTAGCTCACCAACTCGCGCCTTAGCAACGGTCAGGTCCTCATTCAACTTTACAGACTCCTCAGGGTTGGTAGACGCTTCAAGTGCCTGAGTCAGACTTGCTAACTGGTTAGTTAGCGCGCCGACTTCTTCCTCGTGGGCGTTAGCGAACTCGCCCTTAAGTTCCTCAATCAGTTTGGGGTTCTTCTCCTTTAACTGGTCAAGGGTAGCTTCTTCCAACATATCTTCCTCCTCAAATTCAGTTTTAGTTTGTGTATAGGTAACTTGGGGAGCAGACTCAAAGATTGTGTCGATCCCAGCATCTGCGACCCCTGGACGGGCTGTAAAGTCGATACCGGACAGTGTTGCGTTCTCCATTACCTCTACATCTTGGCCATTAACCTTACCCATCCGACTTGTAACCGTACGACCGTCGGCTCGGATAGAAGTAGACCCGATATTGCTGTGACGGAGCAGTATCTGGACGTCCTGTCCCTCCATTGTGGGCATGATAACAGCTTTGAACTTTACCAGTTCCTTACGAGCGTCGGGACGGAAGAGTTTTGTAATCTTCCCGATGGGAAGCTCCTCCACAGTTGGCGAGAAGAACCCACCAGTCCCGTAAGCCTTTCCGTGGCTAGTGAACATCGTAGGGATACCACCCTCTGCGATGAACCTATTCGTGTTCTCGATAAGGCCCTCGTTAAACTCTTTCGAGTAGTAACGCATGTTCGCACTTACGATGTTGTCCCTTAGAGCAACACCTTCGACGTTCATGATGCTATCGTTGTCGCCCTCACTCGACTCACTAATCACTTCTAGAGCCGACTCGACGCTTCCCAGTTGGATGAGTAACCCAGTATCTCGCTCAGTCTCCTGAGGTGTCGTCGTCGTCGGTGTCGTCGGTCGGTTGTCCATTGTCAACTACCTCCTGTGCTTTCTGCTTTACGCGGTCTGCGACCGCGGTCCACTGTGCTGGTGTCATCTGCAGGAACTTTGCTGCGATATACTCATCGTCAACCACTCCGAGGCTCACAAGAGTCTGAGCTGCTGAGGCAAACGCTTGGAGCGCCTGTGCCTCCTCAACCACATCCAATCGTGAAGGATTGGGCCACTCAATTACGTACTGCACGTCGCGAGGATTGATCCCCTTTAACAGAAGTGTGAGTGCTACAAAGTGGTGAACGAAACCACTATTTACTGACTGAACTCTGCGAATCGTACGAGCAAAGCGTCTATCCTGGTACGACAGAGTCGCTTTGGCGTTGATATCTCTTTCCAACCCCAGATACGCTTTCGGCACCCGCATCGAAGTAAGGATCTTATTCTGGTAATACTCTACGGGATCCAGATGAGTGAACCCAGTACTCGCGGTGTCGAGAACACTGACGTCGGTCAGACCTTCGTGGATCTGGCCACTGAAGTCGTGGAACCCTTTTCCGATAAACAAGTCCTTTACCACCGACAGTTCCTCGTCTCCTAGAACCCCGGATACTACCTTCTTCTGGGTGAGGCCCCGCTTGAACCTCTGGATATAGGCAGTAGCCTCCTTTTCGGTCTTGCCCGTAACGTCAAGCTTGAATAGCAGCCGAGCAAAAGCCCGAGTTAGCCAGTTAACACACAGAGCTTCCTCCATTGCCTTCAGCTTCCGCCACGAGTGTCGAGCCGTGTAGCACATCGACCGCCCATACGGACTACTTCCTCGTCGGTTCCACCTAATATGCTCGACCTGCCACGCACGGAACCCCGCGATAAATTTGTTAGTTCGCGGGACGTACTGCTCAAACGCAAAGTTGCCTTCGGTGCTGCCCCGAAGCAATAAACCTACTTCGTCCTCATTCCGCACCATCGAGTTGGGCGGCATGTGCATCACCCGAACAAGCTGGAGGTTGGGTCCAAGTATGTACTGCTGGAAGTTGTCTCCATACAACAGAGTGTCCCGAGTAATCCCATACATCTTCTCGGCTAGTCGGCACTGTGCAATCGAATCCTCTACGTACTTCTGCACACGTTTAGACACTCCACTTTCCCATACGACCCGAAACGACTCCTCAGCACCCATCTCCGAGTTCACAGCTTCATCGGCCAACACGTCTAGTGCCACTGCAACCTCGTCGATGGTGTCCTCCATCTCCTCAGCGTCGTCGTAGATCTCTACCCGCTCCGTCGAGATGTCGAACCAGGCAGAAGTTAAAGCGGACATACTCGCATCGGCTATTCCAACAGTAGTTGTTTGGGTCTGCTTGGGTACCTGAGTACTAAACGACTTCGTGAGGAGTCGTACAAACTTTGCCAGGCCCCTCGGAGCTTCTACAATGCCGCCATGGGATTCCACAGTATCTCCTCCAATTCTTCCCTCGATAGTGGCCTCGACGTATCTAAACCTGAAAACTCACCTACTAACTGCTCTTCAGGTATCTCGTCACGTTCACGCTGCTGAGCCAGGAGCTCCATTCGAACCCAGTCGCCGCTGCTTCCAGCAACAGGAGCCTGCTCCGCACCAAACTGAAAAGTATCCGCGATCGTTACCTCTGTTGTAGCCAGTGCCTCCCATTGTTGAGCCAGACGCCAGCAACCCTCAAGTGCATCCAATCCGTCATCGTGCGGGAGCAGCGGGGCCTGTTCCATCTCCTCGTACAGAAGATCGAAGCTCCCAGTTGCCCTGTCGGGGAACGCTAAGTAGTCATTCTCGATGTCGGGCTGCAGAGACTGAATCCGCATTTCCTTTCCGCCCCGGTGCGACTGTTGTATTGGCACTACGGGAAGGTATGCACCCTGCTCACGAGACTCCTTAGCCGACTGCGATGCGAAGAATGCCTGAAACTGAACGGCCTCGATGCCCCAGCGAGCTACCCGATAACGTCTGCCCCATCTAATCTGGTCCTGAAGTAACGTATCCGGGGTCCGCCTCTTCATATCTGCCTCAATTACGAACCCCAGCCCCGAAGGAGCTCTTGCAATAATAATAATAGCGCTGTAGTCAGCTGCTTGAGTCTTACCCAATGATGGATCGGTGAACGCAAAGAGCTTACAGTCGGACAGTTTAACAGGCAAGTGTTCAAAGTGTGGAGTCAATACAACCTCGTCACCTATCCACTCCCGTGAATACGCCGCCCACCTTGGGAAGAGCCGATCCTCTGGAGCCACCGGAATGTTCTGGAGTTCCATCGAGAACGACGCCGAACCTTCGGATGCCTTCATGACCATGAGTTGGTAGTACGGATAAGCCTCCGGCCAAGCACTTACTGCACCGGCATCCATTTCCACCTTGCGCTCTAGGTAGAACGCATAGGCATCCTTCTCCTTATTAGGGTTCTCTATACTAGTGAGTATCTTTCGCCACTCGTTCCACAACTCAGGGTTGTCGGCCCACCGTGCAACCGCTCGATAGGTAGTGTGCTGGAACATCGGGTTTAGCACACATTTCCGTACCAAACACTCTGAGTGGATAAAGTTTCCAATCACTAGAATCTTTGTGTTTTCCCACCCAGCACGAACCACGGAACGGTTAAACCAGTTCTGGATGTCCCGACGCATCGTCGAACTCTGGACACCCTTAACGTCTTCTGGATCGTCAACGATTATCAGATCCGGCCTCCATTGCCGGAACTTTCGACCGCGAATCTTCATTCGGGACCCCAGGGCAACTACTTTTACGTATGTGGTCGTTTCGATATCATCTTCTTGCCACTTATTGCCCCGGAGGTCCCCAAAATCTTCAGCGATACGTTCGTTATTCTCGAACTCGTACTTCAAGGTCGCAAGGTGACCCTTTGCTTGTGGAAAGGAGTCACTTATGATTGGTATGAAGTGCCGCTTCTCGTAGCAAACACACCACGCAGGAAGCCCTAACACAGCCCAAGAAGTATTATGAACGACGAAGCCTTCTGCTACATAGTTATGATCCGGATGCTCGACCTCGATGTCGTATGTGTGAACCTCACCCTCATACTCAATGCTTACTACTGAGTCCCAAAAAACGTCGCTATCTACTAGAGTCTGAAGCTTATCTGATTTATCTAACGCAGCTACCTTTGCTACTCGAGTCCTTGACGAGTCCCTCCGATCGGGTACTACATGGAACCCGTGCTTCTTCTTGAATGCACCTTGACGCGTATTCATCAACTTATGCCACCCATAAGGCACGCAGTCTAGTTTGGCACCGCGTCCGTCGGTCCCTAGAACCTCAATGTTCATGAGCTGGGCAAACTCTTCACTTGTCTGATTTACAATAACTCTCCAAGCTCTCCCGAATCTACCCTCTGTAGGCGTCTCGTATACTTGCGAAACCACACCAAAGCGGCCTAGCAACCGCTGCACGTCTCGTACAAGGCCCTCAGACATCGAACAGTACTCATGACAAGTACCCGAACCTCTTGTAGTAATGTGTCCATCACCCTTCCACAGGGCTATCAAGAACGTTTCTACATCTTCGATAGGCCAACCAAATACCTCTCCGGGTATCCTCTTGGTGTACGAGTTTGAACCGTACAGTCCGTACCTACGAGCCCAGTCCCGCGCACCTGAACAGTAATAAGTGATCCCGTCTTCACGTTTGCCAATCCGTCTAACTCCCCAACCCCTAGACTCTGCAGCTTTCCTAAAATCAGTTACGCTGTCAGAATCTACTTGGGTAAAGGTAACGCCTCCCCCCGAGAAGCCTCCCTCAGAGATCATCCAGCCTAGAAGCTTGGGATCCACAGAATGATCCGGCTTCAATACTGCCTCAGGAGTCCAGCTACGGACCGCAGCAACCCTATCCTGCACGGTAAGGTTTTGTAAGTTGCGCCTCTTGGGTAGGCCCTTCTCAAGTACCGTAAACCCATGCTCGCCTGTTGTAGCAATTCTACGGCCTGAACGTGTACGCAGCCACCAAACCTCCTTGACACCTTGGTCGTATACAGCAACTACACTAGTTGGTACGAGCTTCATACTCTCGTAGTCCAAACACATAACTCGATCGCCTGGTAGTATGTACTGAACCTCAACCTCGGTCCCGTCACTCATTAGGACCAGAGTTTCTGCGACGTCGCACTTTCCGTGCCCCCTAGGCCACGCTATTGCGAGGTTCTGTCGGCCCGGGGTCTCTAGCATCTCCTCTACGGTCTTGGTAAATCCCTTGTGCATCGCAGCCACTGGCTTCGTGAAGTGGTTCCGTAGGTAGAACTGGCAGAAGAACTGGAGATCCAACTCCCCCAACTGCTTACGCAGCTCCGGCGCACTTAGTGAGACGTCCATCCACCCACTTGCAACGAGCTGCTCCTCAGTGAACCTCCGCTGCAACGTGTCAGCTATCAGTTGCGTATCGTACGAGTCAAGCTTCATTTACATCATCACCGAACATGTACTACATAATGGGATCTCAGCCTTCCGTCCCGCGTTGTGAAGCTCCCTAACGTGACTAAGTACCGGACCTCTCCAAATCTCTTCCATACTCTGCTCGTGAAGGTTACCCATTGACGTCTCCGGCCCACTGTCGATGCAACACATTCCTACAGAGCCGTCACACCAGATGTACATACCGGCAAACGGCTGAGCACAGGGGTCAGAGGAAGCGCACCCTGTGTAACACCTAGGCTCGCCGTCAAATTGCTCCGTCCTCGAGTCACACTCACGATGGGTAACCTCGTCAACTCGGCCTGTCCAGTACTTAAAGAACTCGGGTACCTCATGTCGATTCCGATTAGTAAACGTCATATGTGCTCGTGTAGTTACCGGGCTTCCTGCAGCCTCGTTCAGTTCAAGGAAGCGTAGGATGTTTGCAATTACAGCTGCCAACTTGAGTGGAGGCCTTGCAGCTTCGTAGGTCTCAGCGGTAACCCCGTCAACGGAGAACGTAATGTGAGCAATTCCCAGGTCGATCAGTATCTGTGCCATCTCTTCGCCCAGTAGGGCTGCATTTGTATACAGTACTACTTGGGTAGTTGGGAGCCTATCTCGAATGTAGCTAATTAGCGACTCGAGGTGGGGCCATACTAGGGGCTCCGCGTATCCATAGGGATGGAACACCTCCACTGGGCGCCCTACACACTGGTCTATAATGCCCTTTGCGAACTCAAGCGTCATGTCCTCACGCTTGAGGTACTGACTTGGGCATATAAGACAGTGTGCGTTACACCGAACACTTGTTTCGAGTTGTACAACTCCCGGAAAGTCTTTGGCGACTCGTTTCACTTACATTGTCTCCGTGAAAACTTCTGCATCTGTTTAACTTGACTCTCATCGATCCCTAGAGTTCGAGCGATATACTCAGTATCACCCCCAGCCATCTCTGCAAACGTCTCGATCCCTAACTCGTCGGCTAGCTGCTTACTTAGTTTCCTACCGAACCTCGTGAGTGGGTGACCTTGTACTTCGAGGGAGATTCCTGCGTTCTTGAGGACCTCTACGATCTCGGGTCGCATCACCATCCCGGCCTCCCAGGCCGCTCTACGAGTCGAGTTGGGATCCGCAGCGATGATCCGACGGTAGTGGGCGTTTCTGCGGCGAACCTTGGTTAGATAGTCAGCTGAAGAGTTCTGGTGTATATAGATGTACTCTGGATGGCTCGTTGCCTTTGTGAGACCCTCCGGCCCCGCATGGGGGTGCTCAGGATAGTGAACACTTCCGGCGTTCTTAAAGATCCTCCACACCGGTACCTTCCGTATAGCCTTCCCGTCCACATATCCATCCTGAGTCACAACGATCGCGTCGGCTTCATCAGCATCTGCCTCGGCAATGAGCTTGTCGCGAAGGTCGCTGAGCAGCTCGTCGCTCAACTTCTCATCGGGGTCGAACACAGCTACCCACGTCCCGTAAGGGATCACATTGTGAAGTGCCCACTCCCGTTGCGGGAAAGGGTTATGCTCACCCGGCCGCTCGAAGTAGCGTACATTTGAGTACGCTCCCGCAATGTTGAGGGTATCATCTGTGCACTTACCATCGTGTACCACAACCACATCGTCGAAGTACTTCGCGTGGTGTTCTAGAAACCCCTTGATGTGTTTCCCCTCGTTTCTTACAGCCACCAATAGTGTCACTGAAGCTTTCTCACTCACTTGTCTGCTCCTCTTCTAGTATAGGTCCGTGTACCCAGAATCGGTTCTTCTGTAGCTCCTCAGGTACTCCGACCCAATCATAAGTCCAAAAGTTATTGCCAAATGCATGACCGACGGCCCGACCCACGCCAGAACTCGAGTTGTAATAGTCATCGCCAAAGATCGTACCCCCCGAGGCAAGAAGCGGCTGGGAGATCGTAATGTCTTCGTATGCAGACTCCTCAGTGTGTTCTGCGTCAACGTAGATGAGACTAGCTTCTACGTCGAGCTCCTTCAGAGCTGCTACTCCATGGATAGACATAAGTGGTAGCGGAGTGATGTAATCCCGGACACCGTACTCCATTACATTCGAGAGAAAGAAGTAGTACGCCTGTGGATAGCCGTTCCGCAGCGCTAAACACTCATGTGCGCCTCCGCGCCACATAACATTGCCGGTTAGCCACGTATCGATGCAGACGATCTCACAGTCGAGGCCCAGCTCCTTAACCGCCATGGCCATCGTTATTGCAGAGCCGCCGTACCAAGTACCTAATTCAACAATGACACTAGGTCGAATCTGCTCGACCAACCTCCGGAACAGCGACGAGTCCCCGCCACCGGGGGAGTGGCCCAGACCGTACCTGTGCGGAACCGGTACAAAGCCCTCATATGGATCAACCCTGTGCAATGCATCCCTAATCTTCGGCATATTCATCCTCTCCGGTATTATACTCTACACGTAGAAACTCCGAAATGATTTCGGGACGTGCCGCATACCTTTCCTGCAGCCGCTTCTGGACGTTAGCGTACCGGCGGCTTTTCTCCCTAGCAGCATCGCGATCTCCGTGAGGCCCGTCCGTGCTCGAGTAATGTGTGAACTGGACCCCGCGTAGATTCAGTACCCGTCCTGGGCCTCCCGGCTGGATATGAATGATGTCCGACAGCACAGTCGACTCACGCTTAAAGAGCCGCACGTGCAGGGATACCTCCTGAGGCTCCAGGTAATACTCAAGGCGCCTAATCGCAACCCTGTCGCAGCGCTTCCTGACCGCGCGATCAATTGTCTGCTGAAGGTTCTCAAGGAACTTTGGCGCGAACACCTCATCTACGTCTCCCATAAGGACCCAGTCACTGGTACACACCGTCAAGCCACGCTTACGCTGCGGCTCACAATAACCCTCATAGGGAGCAGTAATGACCGTAGCTCCACACTCCAGAGCCACATCGACCGTGTCATCCTCACACTCGCCATCGTGTACGACTACGACCTCGTCGACGTAGCTCCACACCTCGGCAATACGATCCGCAAGTTTCTGCGCGTCGTGGCGAACTGCGATTAGAAACGAAGCTGTCCGATTACTCACAACTACGGCCTCCGCCATTCATTACCATTATAACCTCCTAGTAACTGATCCACGATCAGAGGTAGCTACATCCAGCAACACATGCCACCGATCTCCAGCTCCTCCGTAGTACTCTGAGTGTTTAACGTCGAAGTGCCTACTCACAACTTTCTGCCACCACTCAAGACCGCGAAGGTTCTCGTTCCCGAAGTCTCGTGTCGGATAGTAAATCGACGGCACCGAAAACACTACTCGGTCTGCCGCCCCTAACTGCTGTCCAATGATCTTAAGCACGTCGTGAACCTTGAAATGTTCAAGCAGGCCCTGGTGGTAGATAACGTCTGCCTGGTGCCCGTTTAACTCAAAAGTGTCTCCCGAAATTATCTGGGGTACTACGCCGAGCTTCTCAAGTACTTTTGTCGCTTCTACAATAACCTTAGGGTCGTTCTCTATCGCCGACACACTAAAACCGCAAGCACTTAAAGCGGCGAAAAACGATCCGGTACCCACTCCAGTCTCAAGTAGTTGACTCGACTTCGGAAAGGTTTCGACAATGTAGTCGAAGAACCGCTTGTGGTGCTCCTGTATGTGTCGAACTGGCCTAAGGTCTACCTCGCCCTCACTGCTGTAGAAACCGGCCCACGACTTCGACAGCTGCGAACGCTTCGACGGCTTACTAGTAACACCCTCAAGAGCATCCAGAATCTTCTGGCCCACTCGCTCTGGCGAGTACTCACGGCGATACCGCTCCGAACCCTTAAGGGCTCTCTCTGCAGCAACCTCTCGATTACTGTAAAGCTCACGTAAGGAGTCAACAGCTGCATTCCAATCCGGAATACACCAGTCTCCACCATAGCAGCTGGGGGCTTTAACTACCTTACGGGTAGGGATCGCTACAACGTCTCCAGAACTACATATCGATCCGTACCCAGTATTGTCTGTAATAATACTTGGTAACCCGAGGGCTACTGCTTCGCGGCCTGGCCGGCCCCAACCTTCTCCCTTTGACAAGAATAACCCAACGTCTGCACTCCGTGCAAACGAGACTAGTTGTTCGAACGACCAGGTCTCGTTGATGATCTCAACACGGTCGTCGGTTACCTGTGGAAAGTCTCCCGGCTCCCCACCGAACCATCCCGAATGCGTCTTAATCTTGAGCCGACAGTCAGGATACTTACTCCGTGGAAATGCCTTCTGAAACACCCCAATCATCTCCCGCGGGCTCTTCAACACCGTCATCATCGCCCACGAAACGACTACGAACTCTTTCCGATCGTGCTGCTCCCAGAGCGGCGCCTCGTAAAACCGATGCGCTGCACTTAACTCTACCACCTTAATCGGTGAATACACATTGGACCGCTTCCACACCTGCTTGCACCACTCACTCGGCGTTAGAAGGAGGTCCAGCTCGTTCATCTGCCACGTCCACTGTGGATGCACCTCCGCAGGCCTATCTGTTTCCCACATCGTCAACCCTACACGGTACTCCGTCGGCAAATGCTGAAACTCTCCGGCAGTTGCAAAACACAGTCCTACCTCATGCGTTCCTACACCTGGGCGGCTAAGTAGCTCAAGTACTCTTGGGTGGAGCCCTTTCGGCTCTACCTCCCATAAGTTTCTCACGGTGAGAGCTACTCCGAGCGAATCCCATCCCACCACAAGGTCCTCAGCCTGTGACCCATAGCCCTCACAGCTTCTAAACGGTGCCAAGAAGTACAGATTCGGACCCAAGGGCTCAAATGAGTACCCTGGTCTGTTCCCAATTGCCTTGGCGACTCTCTCCGGAATATCGTGCCTTCCCCGAGGTATCACGTATCCATCCCACACTTGGGTTATACCAGTCTCGTTGATAACTACGCTCACACTACCTCCGCCGCCCTTTCTTGGGCGGGCAACTTCCCCGTCTTCGCCCTGTTCGTGGGCCTGCGCCCCTCGGCCCTGTTCCGTCACCGTTTGGCATTTCTACTTACCTCCTTCGCTTACTAGTCTAATTTGCTTCTCCTACTGCGTAGCACAGGGGTGTAGGAGTTTTTGCCATCGAACCGGAAACCTCCGTGCCGCGAATCGAAAAACCCGTGCCTGACCGACTATGTTGCCGCGCTGTCTGCACTATCCGAAGTAGGTAGAAACTCGCTGAGTAGTTCCGACAGATCATCATCATCGCCGACGAACGTACACTCAGGCGGCAGTGGCTGCATTACCCGCGGCTCCGACGTAGGTGCTGGCGTCGGCGGAGGCGCAGTTGTTGCCCAGTCAGATTGGTCAGATTGGTCAGATTGGTCAGATACTGTTTGGAGAGGCTGGTCGGGGTCGGGAACTCGGCCCAGGTCCTGAACAGTAAAGGACCCGTCGATGACGTCAACGGGGGTTGCCTCGGGAGGTGTGACGTCAGCGACGGGCTGTGGTGGTGCGAGGTTGTCGATGTTGCCGTTGTTGATCGTTACGTTGTGCTGTACTAGTGTGCGTAGGCTTGGGAGCTGGATGGATTCTAGGTCAGAGATTACCTCGGTGCCGCGAACGTGGTTGGGTAGTTTCCCCATCGATTGCGCTGCGCGGGTGTATTGAGTAAGCATTGACCAGTATACAGCGATCATTTCGTTCACAGTAGCAGCAAAGCCTCCCCGCCGTGCTGGTCGTCTACTCAGGACCGATGCTTGCCCAATCTGGTTGCCTTGCTGGCCGCCCTGCCCACTTTGGCCGCCTTGCTGACTGCCCGGCTGCTGACGTCGAACGACGCCAGGCTTCCCCGGAACCATGAGTTCGTCTCCACCTGTGTTGGCAATGCGCTCCTCGGTCTGAAGCGCGGCGGATAGGCGAGACTCTTGGGTTCGGATCGTCTGGGCCATCTTGAGCATGACGTCCACCTCGACGGTAGCGCCGGCAAGTTCCGTCTCCATGTTGGTTGCCGGTAGGAGGGCACCCTCGGGGACTCGAACTCGGACGCGTTCAACATCACCCTCGGCAATGTAGGTCCGTCGATTGGACGCCAGGAAATCGACAATGCGGTCATTTGTCCATCCCGAACGCACCATGGCAGCAATTGCACCCTCGATCACTGTAGTGATGGGGGTCCGACCCGAACTTTGGCTAGCCAGTTCAGCGACGTCCTGGCCCCGAACATCTTGGTTGTGTAGCTGAATTGTTTGGGTTGTCACATCTGCCCCCATTTTGGCTGGTGCTGGTGGGTGCTTTTTGTTCTAAATTTCTATATCTTATATATATATTATACCCGCAATTTCGGAAAAAAGCAATAGGGTTTGTGCTCAATTTAGTGATACGTTTTCGGTGAGAACTCTTGAACGTTTGTTAGGTCAGGTAGGCAACAAGAGATTGAGCACACAGTAAAAGTACCATCCGACGATATTGTCAATTCGGGGGGTGTAGTATTTATAATATATATATATTATAATATATATAATAAATAAATAAATAATATAATTTATATATTATATAAAGAACTGTTTATATAATTATTAACTATCTGGTCGTCTACGTTTCTGATATATTCTAATAGGGAGGTCTGCTATAAGAAGAAATTTCTAACTGTTCGTTAACTATCGATTGATATTAAAACTGTAACGTCTAATGTTGAGATATTCTATATCTCAGAAAGAGAGAAGATTTATCATGGGTAGTATGAAAGTTTCGTTAATAGAGTTTCTTTTCAATCTAGTAAAATCGGGTCGTTCAATATCTATTCTATCAATTAATGATCACGTTAATGATAGATTTTATGATATAGGTCTTCATCATGATCGAATTATGATGAGATCTATAAACGAAGATGATAAGCTAATCTATCAAGTGTTCTATCACGAGATCATCGATTGGCAAGATGATCAGATTATTATGAAATAGAATATATAGATCTCTCGTAAGAGAGATCTTATAAGATAGCTAGAACGCAGCCGTTATAGCTATCTTATAAGATTAGTACTGTACTAATCTTATAAGGATTTGCTGATATAAAATCTGTAGCAATTCTGTTACAGATTATTAACACCATGTCATATCCCAGAAAGGGGGTGATAACAAAATGACTTACAACCTAGCCGTGGAGAGAGTTATCAACTCTCTCGTGCAGGAGA
>Ga0208769_1000197_pt1 | contig 32277 bp, 22 predicted proteins | sample AntAceMetag02UKC_FD_184768 | JGI IMG/M metagenome (GOLD analysis project Ga0208769, IMG submission 184768) | Saline lake microbial communities from Ace Lake, Antarctica- Antarctic Ace Lake Metagenome 02UKC (SPAdes) (version 2) | ecosystem: Environmental > Aquatic > Non-marine Saline and Alkaline...
TTACAATAACACAATTTTGTCTTGAGGCTGTAAATAAAGCTAATGATTTTATAAATGAACTACTTGATGCTTCCAAAACAGGCTTTATCAGACTAAACATCAAAAGAGAATTACTGAATTTTGAAAAAATAATTAGAGATGAGATAGATGGAATTGCAAAGTTAGCAGAGAAGAATAGCCAGGAGATTGTGTATAAAGCCTTAATAGAAGATGTTAATATATGGGCAGATAATAAAAAGTTATCAAGGGCCATTATGAATCTTCTTTCCAATGCTATAAAATATACGCCTTCAGGTGGGAAAATAGATGTTATATTATCTGGAAACGAAAATACAGTTAAGCTTGCTGTGGCCAACAGCGGCCTTGGAATTTCGCGTGATAATCAAAATAAAATATTTAATAAATATGAAAGGCTTAAAGCTGATCCCAGCATAGAGGGTACGGGTCTTGGGCTTGGGATAGTTAAAGAGATAATAGATTTGCACAATGGCCATTTAACTTTAGAAAGCATACCTGGCGAGAGCACAATATTTAATGTAGTTCTTCCCAGAGATTTAAGGTCTCAAGCACGGGCATAAGTAAGATGCCTTGTACGGATACAGAAAGGTAAAATGGCAAAAAAGATATTGATTGCAGATGATGATGCAGGTATAGTTAAAATGCTTGCTTTAAGATTGAAAGCCAGTGGGTATGAGGTGATAGCTGCCCTCGACAGCCTTCAGGCAATGAGTATGGCGCAAAAGGAAAATCCTGATCTAATTATATTGGATATAATAATGCCTGCTGGAGGCGGAGATGCCATTTATGAGAATTTACAGAATTCAGTAAAGACGTTAGTAACCCCGGTAATTTTTATTTCAAGCCTACCAAGCGATAAAGTAAAAGAAATATTATCCAGGATAGGAGCTGAAAATTTTATACCAAAGCCTTTTGATCCTGAAGAAGTTGTTAATAAAGTAAAAAGCCTTATCGGTTAATCAATAATTTATAATTAAGGAGGCAAAATGTTAATAAGAATTTTAGGATATATATGGATTATTGCCGGGATTTTATTTCTAATAAAACCGCAAATATTAAAAAATAAACTCCAAAGGAAAAGCTTGAGGAAAATGAAAAAATATTTCATCTTTCTGGCGCTATTTCTAGGAATAGTTTTGATTTCTGTTGGTATAAAATTTGAAGGCGGTCTTGCTAAGATTATAATGATAATTGGTATAATTAGCGTTATAAAAGGTGTTTTTTTGATAAAGGGTAAAGCTGCTGAGAAAATGTTAGTCTTAGGCGAGAGAATGCCTCTTATGTATTTTAGAATAGGCGGGCTTGCTTATATTGCGATAGGTGTTATTATATTATTACTTCGATAAAGAAAAAAGTAGAGTTGACTAAATAATGGCAAAGGCCTTAACTACAAGAAGACAGAAAAATATTTCAAGACTGCTTAGGGAGAAGAAGCAGGTGCATCAAAGTAGGTTAAAATCTCGTAAAAAATAAATATAATTTTTTTGTTGACAAATAATTTTTTTTGTGTATAATTACTACTAATATGATAGAAATAGTAGTGATTAAATAGTTAAGGAGAGTCTGTATGAAGCTTTCAACAAAAGGGCGCTATGGATCAAGGCTAATGCTGGATTTAGCGCTTCATAATAATAATGGACATGTACTGTTAAAAGATATTGCAAAGCGTCAGGAGATTTCAGAAAAATATCTCGGGCAGCTTATCAGGCCACTTATTGCCGCAGGCCTTGTTAAAAGCACACGCGGTGCACATGGAGGTTACCATTTAGCCAAATCTCCAAAATTGATAACCTTAAAAGATATAATACAGACCTTGGAAGGATCAATGGCTATTGTCGGATGTATTGATGCTCCAAAAGAATGCGCCAGAATGAAATCCTGCCTTACTCGTGAGATATGGAAAGAGATTACAGATAAAGTGACGGAGATATTAGAGAACATTACTTTAGAAGATATGGTTTATAGACACAATAAGGATTATAGTAATTTAGTTTACAATATATAAACAGGAAAGGCAAATATGAGGATAGCAAAAGATATAACAAAATTAATCGGCAATACTCCTTTGGTTAAATTAAACAAAATTACAGTTCATGCAAAAGCAACTGTTGTGGCAAAATTAGAATACTTTAATCCCTGCAGCAGTATTAAAGATAGAATAGGTGTATCTATGATTGAAGATGCAGAAGCTCGCGGCTTAATTAAGCCCGGCACTGTAATAGTAGAGCCTACCAGTGGAAATACAGGAATAGCTTTGGCATTCGTGTGTGCTGTCAAGGGATATAAATTGCTTTTGACTATGCCTGATACTATGAGTGTTGAGAGAAGGTCCTTACTTAGGGCGTTAGGTGCTGAATTGATATTAACACCCGGAAAAGACGGCATGAAAGGTGCGGTAGATAAGGCTCAGCAGCTGGTTGATAAAAATAGCAATTATTTTATGCCACAGCAATTTAAAAACAAGGCAAATCCTGAAGTCCATAAAAAAACCACTGCTGAAGAAATATGGAAAGACACAGATGGTAAAGTAGATGTTATTATATCTGGAGTAGGAACAGGCGGTACAATAACAGGTATTGCTCAAGCACTAAAGAAGCGTAAGCCATCTTTTAAAGCTATCGCGGTTGAGCCTTTTGATTCTCCAATTCTATCGGGGGGAGCGGCTGGCCCACATAAAATACAGGGCATTGGAGCAGGTTTTATTCCAGATATACTTGATGTAAAAATAATAGATGAAATAATAAAGGTAAAAAATGAAGATGCAATAAAAATAGCGCAGAGGCTCTTAAGGGAAGAAGGCATTTTAGCAGGCGTATCCTCTGGGGCAGCAGTATGGGCAGCGCTGGAAGTTGGGAAAAAAGAAGAATATAAAGATAAGCTTATAGTAGTTATCTTGCCTGATACAGGCGAAAGATACCTTAGTACGGAATTATTTTCGAGTTGATTATATGTGTACTTTTATTGGGAAGGATGATATTATGTTATGCATTATGCATAAGCCCGTTAGACGGGCATTAAATATTGGTATTACAAAAATATATCAAATTTAACTTTAAGTAAAAGGAGACAAGATATGCCAAAGACTATAAAGGAAATAAATGAAAAGATAAAAAAAGGACAAGCGGTAGTAGTCACTGCTGAGGAAATAATTGATATTGTAGAGAAGAAAGGCTTAAGCAAAGCAGCCAAAGAAGTGGATGTTGTAACCACAGGGACATTTGGCCCAATGTGCTCTTCGTCAGCCTATATTAATATTGGCCACACTAAGCCGAAGGTAAAGCTTGGCGGAGGCAAAGTTCTTATAAATAATGTACCTGCTTATAGTGGATTTGCCGCGGTCGATCTTTTAATTGGCGCTACCGGAGCTTCTGAGGATGACCCGCTTAATAAGGTGTTTCCTGGTGAGTTTAAATATGGCGGAGCACATGTAATAGAAGACCTGGTGGCAGGTAAAGATTTAAAATTAACAGCTACTGCTTATGGTACTGATTGCTATCCTGGCAAAAAGCTGGAAACCTACATAAATATAAAAGACATCAACGAAGCAGTGCTTTTTAATCCGCGTAACATGTATCAGAATTACAATGTAGCTGTGAACGTTCATAAAGACAGGCCCATTTATACATACATGGGAGTCTTGCGCCCAAACTTAGGTAATGCAAACTACTGCTCAGCCGGGCAACTTTCACCGCTTCTTAATGACCCATACTACAAAACAACAGGTATTGGAACAAAGATATTCTTAGGAGGCGGCATAGGATACATTGCATGGCACGGTACTCAGCATAATCCCGCAGTTCCCAGAAAGAAAAACGGCACGCCACAAGCATCGGCAGGTACAGTTGCTGTTATCGGTGATTTAAAACAAATGAACGCTAAATGGCTTATAGGAACGTCTATGCTTGGTTATGGTATAACGTTGACAGTTGGCGTTGGTATTCCAATACCCATTTTAAATGAAGAAATTTGCCAATATGCAGCTGTAAAAGATAAGGATTTGGTTGCGCAAATAGTAGATTATAGCAAGGATTATCCTGAAGGTGTAAAGGGGAGTATCGGCGAGGTGAACTATGCGCAGCTTAAGAGTGGTAAGATTATAATAAAAGGTAAAGAGGTACCGACAGGAGCTCTTTCTAGCTATTCGAGAGCAGTTGAAATAGCTAACACCTTAAAGAAATGGATTAAAAAAGGTGACTTCTTGCTTACAGAGCCGGTAGCCAGTTTGCCAGATGAAAAATCAGGCTATGCTTTTAAACCTTTGAAACCAAGGCCAATAGTAGAATAAATATGAAAATTTTGGGTATAAATGCAAGCTCCAGAAAAGGTGGAAATTGTCACACCCTGCTCCAGGAGGCGCTTAAAGGAGCTGAAGCTTCTGGCTATACTACTGAAGTATTAACTTTGCAGGAATTAAATATTTTACCATGGCAAGAGTCAGGCCCAGGTAGAGAGGTTGGCAAATCGCCTATAGATGATGATATGAAACATATAGAGGATAAGATTCTAGGTGCAGATGCTATAATCTTAGCTTCGCCTATATATTTTGGGTCTTTAAGCGCACAAGCCAAGATAATGATAGATCGTTGCCAGATATTCTGGGAACGCAAGATGATACTTAAAGAGAAAATAAGAAAAAACACAACTAAGGCAGCTCTTATTTGTGTTGAGGCTTCAGATAGAGAAGACTTTTTTGAAAACGCAAAACAAATTGCTAAGAATTTATTTGCGATTATAGAGGCCAAATATGTGGCTGAATTGTTTTGTGTTGGTTTAGAAAAACCAGGGGATGTGTTAAAGCATAGTGATTTTCTAAAAAAAGCGTACACATTAGGTAAAAATTTAGCATAGTAGTTATAAAGAACACACTTATTTTTATATTAAGACAAAATAGAAGGTATTCTTTTTTTATTGAAACACTTATGTATATGTGTTAGAATCTAATCTTCAAATAATCGGAAAGGGGAATTTTATGTCAGAAGAAAAACCAAAACAAGCACCAAAGCAAGAAGCACCAAAGCAAGAAGCACCAAAGCAAGAAGCACCAAAGCAAGAAGCACCAAAGGAACAGTCTAAAGAAGCAGCACCTAAGCCGGTTGCTCCTGCCGCTCCTGTCGCTCCTGCTACTCCTGCTACTCCTGCCGCTCCTGCTGCTGAGAAAAAGTTAAAAAAGATAAACAAAATGACTTTACAAGAGCTGGATAAAAAATTGCAGGATATAAAAGAGAAAATGGGTAATTTTTCCTCTAAATATGCCATGGAGTTACTTAGAAGAAAGAAAGAATTATCAGAGCAATAATATGCGAAAGGCAAAAAACCCATTTTATTTTTGTTCACACGTTGAATTAAGAGAGTCAACGGGATTAAAGGCACGAAACCTAAGAGAGCTAGTAGCTATCTTAAAGGATGTTCCTGGCTCTGTAATATACTACCATACCCACGTTTTCTTGCAACAACACCAGTTTGCATCACCAGAGCCTCCAAATGCTTTTGCTTATTGGGTTACTCATACAATTGGCGATGAGATTTTAGGAGAAAAATTAGGCAGCATAGACATATCACAGTATTATACAATTCGTGCATTGCGAGAGAAGATGATACAGGTTATAGAGAAGCACCTATTTGATATTCAGGAAATAAGAAGTGCTCCCGCAGGACAAGAATTTGATTTTACTAAATCGCGCACATTTGTATTTAAACTGCCATATACAGCTAACAACCTTTCAGAGCTCGTTGATGTGCTTGGAAAGATAAGCCTTTATTCTTTACACTTTCATATGTTTGCAGCTCGTTTGAAATTTGAAAAAGGTATAAACGATTTCTCAAACTGGATAACTACAAGCTTAGGATTTCCAGAGCTGGCTAAGAAAATAGGTAGCTTAGACCCCTACACCTACACGCTCGTAGGCTTAAGGGATAAGATAATAGATATGGTACAAAACAGCCCTGAGTGGGACCAGGATTAGAAAGATAGTATGAAAATAACATTAAAAAATTACGAAGACATAATCGGTAAAAGCATAATAGATGAGCTTAAGCTGATAGCCACAAAGCTCAAAGGCAAAAAAATACAACACATAAATTCAACTAAGGTAGGCGGCGGTGTGGCGGAAATGTTAAATCGCATTGTTCCGCTGTTTAAAGAAATGGGTGTTGATGTAAGCTGGGATATTATAGAAGGCAACAAGGAATTTTTTGATGTTACTAAAAAATTTCATAATGCTTTACATGGCAGAAAAGAGCAAATAACGCAAAAAGATTTTGACATTTATACTCAGACTAGCCAAAATTACATTAAAAAAACAAAAATAAACGGAGACATTGTATATATTCATGATCCTCAGCCAGCTGCTTTAATAGAAAAGAAAAAAGAAAAAACACAGAAATGGTTATGGCGCTGTCACATAGATGTATCTAGCCCAGATAAGAATGTTTGGGATTTTCTGATGCAATCTGTAGAAAGATATGATGCTTCTGTTTTCTCCAGCCCGAAATTTACCCGTGCTTTAAAAATACCACAATTTTTAGCGTGCCCGGCAATAGACCCTTTAAGTGATAAAAATAAACCTTTAAACCAAAAAGAAATCGATAATGTATTGCATAAATATGAGATCGATAAAAACAAACCAATAGTTAGTCAGACTTCGCGTTATGATTATTTAAAAGATCCCGTTGGCGTAATAGAAGCATTTAAACTTGTGAAAAAATATACAGATTGCCAATTAGTGCTGGCAGGAAACAGGGCAGCTGATGATCCTGAAACAGACAAGGTCTTAGCAGAAGTAAAAGAAGCAGCAAAAGGTGTGCCGGATATTCACATATTGCTTGTTCCTCCGGAACATAATGATATTGACATAAATGCATTGCAACGAGCAAGTGCTGTTGTTGTGCAGAAGTCTTTGAAAGAAGGATTTGCTTTGACAGTGACAGAAGCATTATGGAAGGAGAAGCCTGTGGTTGCTTCTGCTGTTGGTGGAATACCGTTGCAGATAAAACATAGATATAGTGGCCTACTCTGTCATTCAGTAGAGGGTGCTGCTATGCAGATACGGCAACTTCTTCATAGCCCGGAATATGCTAAAAGACTTGCTAGCAATGGGAAGGCACATATAAAAAGAAATTTTCTTTTAACACGTCTTATGAGAGAGCACCTGCTTATGGCGTTGGCTCTCTATAATGATGAGGATGTTATATATTTATAGTGGGAGGTGAAAAAATGGCATCAATAAGAGTAGATGAATCATTGTGTACTGGGTGTGGCCTTTGCGAAAACAGTTGTCCAAGTATTTTTAAGATAGAAGGTGACGTGGCAAAGGTTGTGTCTCAGGATATCGCATCTTGTGACGCAAAGCAAACAGCAGATGATTGTCCTTTATCGGCGATAATAATAGAAGGATAAGAAAAAATGGTGCCAGGCACCAATTAATTTAAATGGTGCCTGGCACCATTTTTTTGTCATGAGTAGTAATATACAGATAGCAGATATATTTGAGGAGATAGCAGATCTTCTTGAGCTTAAAGGGGATAACCCTTTTAAGATAAGGGCATATCGTAAGGTAGCTGCTAATATGCTATCTATGAGTGATGATATAAACAAATATGTAAAAGAAGATACACTCACCAAGCTTCCTGGAGTTGGTAAAGATTTAGCAGATAAAATAAAAGAGATATTAACAACAGGTACACTTAAATCCTATGAAAAATTAAAAAAGAGCATTCCAAAGGGCCTTCTGGATATAATGTTAATTCAGGGTATTGGCCCTAAAACAACCAAGCTTTTATACGATGAACTTAAGATAAATAGTATAGCAAAGCTAAAAAAGTGTGCCCAACAACACAAACTTTGCAAATTACCCCACCTAAAAGAAAAAACCGAACAAAACATACTTAAAGGTATAGAACTTCTCGAAAAAATTTCTGGGCAAATGCTTTTATCAGAGGCAATTGTATCAGCAGAAGCTGTTATAGCTTATCTTAAGAAAGAAAAATATATTGAAAAAATAAGTGTTGCAGGCTCAACCCGCAGAATGAAAGAAACTATACGTGATATTGACATACTTATTGCGTCAAAAAATCCCAAAAAAGCCTCAGAAGCATTTATAAATATGCCGCAAGTTAAAAGAGTATTATCTCATGGTGAAACAAAATCTTCTATAATAACAAAACAAGATACACAAATTGATATGCGCATTGTAAAACCAGATTCTTTTGGTGCAGCTCTTGTGTATTTTACTGGTTCAAAAACACATAATATACATTTAAGGCAGCTAGCTATAAAAAAGAAACTAAAAATTAACGAATATGGAGTATTTTCCGGCATAAAGAAAATAGCAGGTAAAACCGAAGAAGAAGTATATAAAACAGTTGGCCTTGAATCTATAGAACCTGAATTACGAGAGGATGCAGGCGAGATTGAGGCAGCTAAAAATAATAAGCTGCCAGAACTTGTTAGTTTGGATGATATAAAAGGAGACGTGCACGTTCATTCAAAATGGAGTGACGGAGTTCATTCAATAGAAGAAATAGCCAGAGCTTGTAGGCAGATAGGTTATAAATATGTTGCAATAACCGATCACTCGCAGTCACTAAAAATCGCGGGTGGTTTATCTGAAAAAGAATTAGCTAAGAAAAATAAAGAAATCGATAATTTAAATAAAAAATTCAAAGATTTTAAGATTTTAAAAGGCGTAGAAGTAGATATAAAACAAGATGGTACGTTGGATTACCCAGATACTATATTAAAAGACCTTGATGTGGTAATTATTGCAATACATACGGGTTTTAAACAATCAAAAGAGATTATTACTAAAAAGATACTTAAGGCAATGGATAACAAATATGCTCATATATTAGCTCACCCTACCGGTAGGCTCTTAGCAACAAGACAAGCGTATGGCTTAGATATGCAAGCTATACTAAAACACGCTAAGGAGACAAATACTGCAATAGAAATAAACGGAAATCCTCAAAGATTAGATTTAGATGATATTAACTCCCGCACTGCCTCAGAAATGGGTATAAAACTAGCTCTTACCACAGATACTCACCGCTTAGAACAGCTAAGCTATATGCGATATGCTGTATCAGTAGCGCATCGTGGTTGGCTTACCAAGAAAGATATCCTTAATACTCACTCAGTGCCTGAGCTTCTAAAAGGATTATGAAAATGTTAGAATTTAACAGATGCCCCACCGCTTATAGATTCTCCATCAAAAAATTGAGCCTCTAGATTTAACAGGACATATTTGGGAGTTACAATGTCTATCCCTGCTATTAGGTGAAACTTGTCTTTGTCCCTTGATTCAGTAATACTGTATTGAGTTTCGCTATCTTTGAATTCAGTTCTTACTAAAGAATCAGAGTATAGAATTCCGACATAAGGAACAAGATAAAAGTCTGTTTCTCCCTCTTCAAATATATCCTCGCCTAATATTTTTTTAAGTGAAATCTCAAGCCCTATTGTAGCTGCTGCTCTTGCATCTATGATTCTAAACTCTTTAGCACTAATGTTGCGGGATGATGCCCCTGCTATGGTAATCTCTCGAATATTAGGTTGGGTATATCGCATTTGTCCGTCCAGGTTTAATTTTAATTGCAGTAAATTAGTCAATTTCATTTTATGTACAAGAATTTTTAAACCTCCACCTATAGCAAAGTCCTTTTCCCCAGTGACTTCTATAAGATTATTATTTTCCGTCCAGGAAACATTCATTTCTGATACGCCTACGCGTAGATATGGCTCAAATCTATTTGCTATTCTATATCCTAAGCCGACTAAATACCAATTACCCTCAAGGTTTACGCTTATAACATCATCACCTTTCAAAGGTTTTTCTATAATATTTTCAAACCCGGCTGTTGCTATTAAAGAAGCGCCTCGTTCTGCTTGAAAATCTACAATACCTGAAGCAGCGGGCATATCTGTACTGCAAGAGCTGCCGTCTCCAAGGGCATATGCTATTTGAGCGCTAAACACAATAATAATACAAGAAAATAGAATAATTCTTTTCATTTCATCTCCTTTTATACTAAAAACAAAAAACCCCCATCTCACTCCGACAGGGCAATAAACTACACCTCTTTTTCTATTTCCCCGCCGAGTTTTACTATATTATATAATTACATAAGATATAAACTATGTAAAGAAAAAAATAAAGAAATATTTTTACATGTTTTTGCATTTCTCCTTGCATAAATGCAATTCCTATGATAGAATACTTAATACTTTTATAAATAGTATATAATGGATATAATTATGAAGAAAATAATAACTCTTATAATAATAATCATACTTCTCTACTCACAGCAGGCGACCGAGCACGTAATGTGCGAAGGAGTGTCGCGAAGTCCACTAAGCGACCCTTTGCGCCCGGTGGCAAGTGGTAATGCGGGTGTTTTTACAACAGGTGTAAATTTAGATATAGTTGCCGCAATACTTAAAGAAGTAGCTGATGGCGATGGCAGGGCAGTGTATGAAGACAGGGGCTATGCGATTGCCCAAGCCTGTGGCTTTTCTCCTACTAAACGCAGGCTTGTTGCTTCTGCGGATGAAATAAACGATACTATATTTAATTGCTACTCAAGCAAGGTGGTGTTTGCAAAAGCTGTAGCTGAAGGCCTTGCACATAAAAAAAGAGAATCTGCTGTTATGAGGCTTAATGTAGAAGAAGCAGGCGCAATGGATAAATTGAAAAACTTTTGCACACTATGGCAGCAAGCAGAAGGGTTTAAAGGCATTTTATTGTGTGAACAGGTAGAGGTTGAGGATGAATTAATGGTAGGCCTGATGCTGGATCCGCAGTTTGGCCCGGTGATGAAATTCGGCAGAGGCGGAAGCGGAGTTGAGTCAGAGCAAGACACTGTAAGCATACTGATTCCTGAAGAGAAAACTCCCTTAGAATTAAGGGAACTAATAGAAAAAAGAGTTTTACAGACTGAAGTCGGAAAAACCGTAAAACAGCAGGGAAATCTTGCAAAGTTGTTAGATATACTGATAAATGTAGCAGTGTTGGGAAGTAGTTTTTATAGCGATGAAAAATTCGTTATTACAGAAATGGATATTAACCCCTTTGGTTTTACAAAAGACGGTAAGGCCGTAGCAATGGATTTTTTGCTTGGATTTGAGTCAATGAATGCACCGGATAAAAATGAAACCGGTAGGCCAAAACCATGGGCTTATTACGGTGTTGAATCCGGTCAGTTGCGTCATAGAAGCACGGAATGGAAAGAAGGTATGGATGGATTTTTTCATCCTAAAAAGATAGGGATTTTATATAACCCCAGGTCAAATGGCAAAAAAGGTATAGGCGATGTTATACGTGATTTTCTTCTTGCCAGCCCTGCGTTCAGCGGCAATGACGATGGCGTTGTTTTGCTGGATGTGAATAATTTAAATACAGAAGCATTACCTGAACTGGATTTAATAGTGGTTGTTACCAGGGCTGACGAAAAACTTATGGACAACCTAGAGCGTATTGCCGAGATACGGGAAGTGATCACAGATGATCCTACGCGTTTTATCATAATATCAGCAGGATTTGGAGAATCTGGCCAAAAAGACTTGCAGAGTCGCCTTGATACTTTTACAGTTCAACATAATATAAAAATATTAGGGCCAAACTGTCTTGGACTATTCCACACGGGAAGAGAAGACGGTTTTAGTGTTTTATTTATTCCGTTAGGAAAGGTGAGGGCCCCAGAGTTAGATAAAGAAGGGGATACCTGGATTCTTGCACAAAGCGGCGGCTTTGTAATTATGACTATGGATTTAAAGCCCAAAGTTTCTTTTGGGGGCGCTGTGAGCTTTGGAAATGCCTTTGATGTAGGTCCGGCTGATTTGCTTCGCTATCTAATAGATAATAAAGACAGAGAAAATGTTAAAAAGGTCATTCTCTATCTTGAGGGTTTCAGGCCCGGCGAAGGAAGGGCATTATATGAAGCTGTAGAAAATGCGCAAGACGCCGGCATTAAGGTGGATTTCTATTATGGTGTTTCAAGGGTAGAAGGCGCTGAGAAGTCGGCCTTAAGCCATACTGCAGCTATGGCCTCAGACATAGCAGAGGAACTTTTGTTGCAGACAGGTGCGGATAAGATGATAAAAAGGATTGATGAAACATTTGATTGCGAAAGGGCCTTAGCGCAGCTAAGTGCAGACAGAGAACATTTGGCATTACGTTCCAGATTGTTAAAAAGAATAAAAAAAGGAGAAAAAATAGGTATAGCTGTTGGCGGAAACTCAGGAGGAGATATGGTTAATTCTTACGAAGCATTGTTAGATGAACCATGCGTAATAGAATTTTCAGGATTAACGCCTGGGGGGGCTGCGGATCAATTATTGCAGGAGACAGAATTCAGCAGTGCTTTTACCCCACAGTTGCCAATGGATTTTACAGGCGCAGGAAAATTAGAACATTGCCAGGTGGGCGTGCATACACTCTTTGCAGAGCCATCAGCGGATTTAGTGGTTATTTCTATAGTTCCTTCAGTTCCACAGTTAAATGAAACTCCGAACAGCGCAAAGGTGGCGGATACGAGTATTGGTAGATGGATTACTGATTTAAAGGCCAGATATAAAAAACCTGTAGTTGTATCAATGCCAACTGATTTTAGAAGGTGGGAATATCTACGCGCATATTTCAACGCCAAAGGGATACCATGTGTTACGCATCCTTCTCAGGCAGCAAGGGTATTTAACGAATGGCTGCTAAGCCCGGTAAGGGAAAGAATATTACCCAGCTTACAGACATTATCGGCCATAACGGAGGAAGAAACAGGCGTAAAAATGAATCCCGTAGAATTTTTACAGGAATATTTAAATACTATAAAAAAAGGGCCAGGGGAACCGTTTCCTGATAAGTATATCCAAGCAGTAAGAGCGATAACAGGCTACGGGTTTGACCACCTTGTCGGCATAGGAATGCCAACCTTAGTTTCTACTGGCTTTGATCCTTATAGTGTATCGGATATAAGGGTTCTGATAGATATAATAGGCCAGATAACCGGCGAAGAAACAAAAAAGCCAGCCAGCAGTGATGATATTTTAAAAAGCTTTTTTATGAAATGGACGCTTGCCCGCTGCGGGGAAAATGATGCATGGAGAGCAAATAAAATCAGGGAACTTCTTGAGTCTGTTCTGACATCAAAAGATCCAAGAATATCAAATGTAATTGCTGGGGTGTCAGAGTTGCAGGAAGACGAAATTATAAAAAGAGCAGGAAGGGACATTGTAGATTATTACCAAAGAATAACCTCGCAGCCGTTGCCCGAAGGATGGACTTTTGAAAGATTCCTATTAGGTGAATATCAAACAGAATATGGGTTGGATCTTATTGGCAAGCTTTCACCCCTTATGAGCCTAGCTCAGGGTATGGAGATGCCGGAACTCAAAGAAAAAATTATGAGACAGTCATTAAGTAATGGGTCACTAGAAAAAGGTATTACTCTTTTATTCGCCGTTTACATTGAATCCTGCCGCTACCTTGGATTTGGTAAAGAGACAGACGCTTCTGAAGTTAAGAGGATACCTGTCCCAGAATCAATCGGGCATCTGTTCCCTGCGGCTGCAGCGGAATTGGCAGCATCCGCTCTTAGGCCGGTGGCGAGTGCTGGGTGTGGTAAAAAACAGGAAAATTTCTGTGAAGCAGATAACATAACAGAGAAAATCGATACAGTTAAGGGCCAGTTAAGGGATATTATGCAATTTGCTCACAATCCTGCAAACAGAAAAAGGCTAGAGGATTTAGTAGAAAAAGAAAATAATGAAGTATTAGCAAAAGCAATTTCTGGATATGGAGATGGAGTGGGTTTTTTAATTGAGATAATTTCAGAATTTAAAACCCCTAAAGCATGTGATGTTTTGACCGGCGTTTTAACCTATAATAATGAAATAAGCATTTGCGGAATAACAGCAGCTAGCCTATGTGGATTTGACCAAGCTTTCTTACAATCCAGATTGGGAGAACAGCATGCGCAATTGTTGTTTGTCTATAAATGTCTTAGGGATATTGAATATGCGGTAAAGTATCACGATAAGAAAAGGTGGTATAGAAACAATAAAGTAAGAGAAGCTTTTGAATCTATAGTTAAGAATAGTGCGATAGCAGCGCCAATCCTATTAAAGTTATATCAGTGGCCGTATTTAGATTTTTTTGTAACATGTTTGGCCGCCATGAGAACGCAGGGTTCAGTATCTGCACTGTGTACTATGCTGACAGATGAGGACAGCATAGTTGCCACAAAAGATGATCTTATGTGGAGAGCAAAATGCAGTGCCGTAGCAAAGGCATTGTTAGGGGAAAACGACGAGGATTTAAGAACACAGTTTAACTGGTTAAGCGAGTTTTGGTCAAATAATTCTTTAGCTCGGCCAGCGGTGCAAAATTTGTTAACGCAGCGATTTGGGAAAGATCATGAAAAGATTTTGCTTGTTTTTAAAGATATATTTTTATTAGGTGGATATATGGAAAAAGAAGATCCAAACGCAATTTCTGCAGTGGAGTTATCTGCATTGAACTACTGTGCAATAATGGATTGCACAGAATTTATAAATTTTTTATGCGCTGTAGATAATTATGACAATACGGAAACGCTATGCAAAATTCTTAATAGAAAAGGCGTTAAGGCAAAAAACCTGATTGCATCTGCCAATGCTTTGATAAGCAGGCTTAATCAAATGTCCCCGGGGCAACGAAGAGGATCAATTTGTACAGCGCAAACCGCCATATTGTCTTATAGCAGCTTATATAATTGCGCCGATGTTATTTCAGCGCTATCTAATGTAGTGCCTATAGCAGAAACGCAGGAAATGTTATGTTCTATTTTGGAAACCAGGCAGGCATTGCCTGTTAACAAAATAGCTGCTGCACAGCAATTAGCCAAAACAGACAGTGAAAAGGCAACCGAAGCGTTAATAACATGTTTTACTACAACAAGGGATGCGAATATCCGCACAGCTGTACTTACGGCGTTACAAGGTAAAAGGGATAGAGACATTCTTTTTCCTTTGCTTAGGACAATAGCTGTTTGTACAAGTTTTACCACATGTGGTGCTTTTATAGTTACAGGACAGTCAGAAGAGTATTTGGGTATGTTGTCAGCAGTGGCTGATTTATTAGGCGAGTGGCTTCCCGAGATTGCAAATGAACCTTATTATCCACAAGCTTTGATTTGTGTCTTTGCTTTAACAAGCAAAAAAAATATAAGGCAGGCAGTGCTGAGCGAATTTAGAACATTGTTTACGACACCAAAAGCATTGGACGCTGTTAGTGCTATTATATTATATTCTTTTGATAGAGACGTAATTTCACAAGTCAATTTAGCTGCAATTAATATATTGCTAGAACTCGATATGGATTCATTATATGTGAATTTATTATCGTATACAGAAAGGACAGCTTTTGTATTTGCTTTATGTAAAACTTTCTTTTCTGATTTTCAGGTTTCTTTAATGGGCAACCCTGACTTTAGCGCGTTTGTTGCGAGGGTAAACCAGGCAGGAGCTAAAAAGCGCGGGTTTTCTTTTACTGCTGCGTTGTTCGGAGAGAAAAAAACCGAAATCGAGACTCAAACATTAAAAGCTATCTTGCAAACCGCGGAATCAAGACTGGCATTTGCACAAATGGGAGTAGAAACAGATGCCAAATCTCACAGACATGGAGTTACTAGAAGTATGGATACTGAAAAAATAAGACATTTTTTGGAAGGGTTAAAAAGAAATCTTGATAAGCCCGGGAATGATTTTACGTTTTCAGAGATAAGCGTTGATGTAACCCCTACCCTATTGCATTTTTTCCCGCCAACGCTTTTATTAGAGGGCCAGAAGCCAGCTGCTTGCAGCTTAGGCCATGACGGTGTAACAAGCACTATAACGCAAAACGCAATAACGCAGTCTGCTCTTAGGCAGGTGGCATTAAAATTGCGAGATAGTAAAAAAATCAACGGTCGGGAACTTCCAACTCTTATACCCGATCCGTCTGCCTTAGCCTTTACTCAGTTAGTGCAGCAAGCCTTTTATAAAAGAGGATACCTGGTTTCTAGTGCGCCAATCGGTAAAGACACAAGAGCATTTGTTTATAAAGCAACGCAGATTAGCAGTGGCAGGGTAGTTGCAATAAAAATTGCAGACCCATATCAAGAATTTGACGTACAAAACTCAAGGGCCGATTATTGCCAGCATATGAGACAACAGATTAGGTTATGGGAACAATGCCATATGCTTGACTACGAACATTGGAATTTTCCCGCATTTATTCAGCTTTATGAAGCAGGTTTTATTTCGGCGGATGAAATGGAGCAATATTTGCAATACTGCAAGGCCGCGCCCGGTAACATAGAGTTGTTGAATAAATGTTTTGACTGCGATTTTGCTTATCAAATTATGGACTTTTTTGAGTGTGTCAATAATGTAAACTATCTCTTAGAGAGATTATTTTTTAGAGGTAAAAGTCCAATCGTTATAATTGATGCCCTGTTAGATTTTGCGCATAGGTTAGATTTGACTCATAAAAATGGTGTAGCCCATCATGAGTTAGTAAGTAGGAATGTTATGTGTGATAAAAATATGATTTTTATGCTCTGTGATTTAGATACCGTAGTGACATTTTTGCAGATAGAAGACAAGGGTGGTTTAAGAAATGTAGCTTATGCACTTTTAACTCAGGTATCCAAGGGTACTGTGCATCAAGATGCTGTCAGGCGTTTTTTTATAGAATGGAATGCGGAAAAAATGATGTTAAAAAGCATAGGAAGTTTTGTAGAGGCCCTGGAAGTTTTAAAAGATTCTATAGCAACAAGAGAAGAGCACAGTTTGAAGAAAGTGTTGTTTGTCCAAGATGTAGGCACAGACGTTTTCAAAGTTGTGAGGGAACCTGCCCTATTTCCAGGAAGGAACCTGTCCCCTGAAGCAGTGAGGGCGTTGGCGCAGGCAGCATGAGGAGAAGATCCTTCGGCCTGCTGGTCTCAGGATCAAGAGAAAATGAGCAGTGCTCATTTTCTCTTGACATTATCGTCGCATTTGTGTTATTTTACATCGTAATATAATGTAAAAAAAATGGTATTTAGTGTTAGTCGTTATATTAACCCACAAGATTTACAACGCATATAGAACAGCGGCGTTCTATCCCGATTTCAGGTGATGGAACGCTATTTTTTTAATGAGTACATAAGTTATGGAAGCAATAGTGACATAACTTATAAGTGCGAATTAAACCCTGTACCATATTTTACAAAGTAAAATTTTGGTATAGGGTAATCTCAATAATTATGAAAAAATCCCAATACGATATTATAGTAGTAGGAGCCGGCCATGCAGGATGTGAAGCTGCACTTGCTTCAGCCCGCATGGGGTGCAATACGTTATTAATTACTTTGTCTAAGAATAAGATTGCGGTTATGTCCTGTAACCCGGCAATAGGTGGAGTGGGCAAGGGGCAACTTGTGAAAGAAATAGACGCATTAGGCGGCGAAATGGCGCGCGCAACAGATTTTAGTGGCATACAATTCAAGATGCTTAACAGATCTAAGGGCCCGGCAGTTTGGTCATCCCGTGCACAAGTAGATATGGAAAAATATTCACAATATATGCAAAAGGTTGTACTGGGTGAGAAAAACCTTTGTGTTGTGCAAGCACAGGTAGCAGAATTGATAACTGAGGGCAATACAGTTAAAGGAGTAAAGATTGTCGATGGAAACGATATGTTTGCTAAATCAGTTATAATAACACCAGGGACTTTTTTAAATGGCCTTATGCATATTGGAATGAGGAGTTTTCCTGGTGGTAGAATAGAAGAGCCGGTGTCAAGTGGCAGTCTTTCTGATTCTTTGCGTGATTTAGGATTTCGTATTATGCGTTTTAAAACCGGAACATGCGCACGCTTGGATGGAAAGACAATTAATTTTAAGAAGCTACGCATACAGCATGGTGATGAGGCACCAACACCATTTTCCCTTTCAACAAATAAACTTGTCATTAAACAGGTTCCATGTTATATTACTCACACTAATAACAATACACATACTATTATAAATAACAATTTAGAATACTCACCTTTATATAGTGGCAAGATAAAAAGCACTAGCGTTAGATATTGCCCCTCTTTGGAAGACAAGGTAGTCAAATTCCCTCACCATGACAGGCATCAGATTTTTCTGGAACCAGAAGGTTTAAATACAGATGAATACTATCCAAACGGGCTTTCAACAAGTCTACCTGAGGATGTTCAAAAGCAATTTATTCATTCAATCCCGGGCTTAGAAGATGCAAAGATTAATCGTTTTGGATATGGTATAGAACACGATGCAATAGATTCAACGCAAAACTATCCAACATTAGAAAGCAAATTAATTCACAACCTATACCTGGCAGGCCAGATAAATGGGACCACAGGGTATGAAGAAGCAGCAGCTCAAGGATTGATTGCAGGAATAAATGCTGCTCTGAAAATAAAAGGCAAATCACAGCTGGTTCTTGATCGTTCAAACAGCTATATTGGAGTTTTGATTGATGATTTAGTAACTAAAGGTACTGATGAGCCATACCGGATGTTTACATCCAGGGTTGAATATAGGTTACTTTTGCGAGAAGATAATGCAGATTTACGTTTGCGTAAATTCGGATTTAAGATAGGGCTAGTGAGTGAAAAGGATTATGAAAAGGCGCAAGAAAAAGAACGAAACATAGAGGAAGGTATAAAACAACTTTACACAAATAGCATTTCCGAAAACGATAGCAAGATTAATCTTTATCAGTATCTTAAGAGGCCGCAAATAAAAATTGATAGTATAAGCAGTTGTTTCTCAAGGCATTATCCAGAAGATGTGTTATTTGGTATAGAGGTTGATGTAAAATACTCTGGTTTTATAAAAAGGCAGCTTGCAGAGGTGCAAGGCTTTAAGAACTTAGAAAATATAAAGATACCTAGCAAATTGGATTATAATGAAATTAACGCGCTTTCATTAGAAATTAAAGAAAAGCTTACAAAGGTAAAGCCATTCAATTTGGGTCAGGCAAGCAGAATATCAGGCATTACCCCTGTTGCGATTACAATATTAATGATTTATTTAAAAAAAAGTAAAAATCTAAAATCAACACCCTTGCCGATGATGTCAAGGGGGTAACTTCAAAGAAGAGGTAAAAGGAAATAAGCCCATCGCGCTCTGCTTAGGACAATTTGCTGAGTGGATATAAGGGTAAATTGGAGGAAAATTAAATGGCAAGTGCAAAAGTAAAAGAGTTTATGAAAAAGATTGTCGCGAAAAATCCTGGTGAGGTAGAATTCCACCAAGCAGTTCAAGAGGTGGCAGAGTCTGTAATACCTTATTTGGAGAAAAACCCAAAATATTTGAAAGCCAAGATATTAGAAAGAATAGCAGAGCCTGAAAGAGTAATAATGTTTCGCGTTCCTTGGCTGGATGATAAAGGAGAAGTTCAGGTAAACAGAGGTTTTCGTATTGAGATGAATAGTGCAATAGGCCCATATAAAGGCGGTTTGCGTCTTCACCCAACTGTTTATCTTGGGTTATTGAAGTTTTTAGCTTTTGAACAGGTTTTTAAGAATAGCTTAACAACTCTTCCTATGGGTGGCGGAAAAGGTGGTGCAGATTTCGACCCAAAAGGAAAGTCTGACAATGAAGTTATGAAGTTCTGCCAAAGCTTTATGAGTGAGCTTTTTAGGCATATTGGACCTAACACAGACGTTCCGGCAGGAGACATTGGTGTTGGTGGACGTGAAATAGGATTTCTTTTCGGACAATACAAGAGGCTACGTAATGAATTTACCGGTATTTTAACAGGCAAAGCTCTTGGTTGGGGTGGTAGTTTAATACGCCCTGAAGCAACAGGCTATGGATGTGTTTACTTTGTTCAGGAAATGTTAAAAACCAGAAAACAATCTTTAAAAGGAAAAATATGTACAGTATCTGGTTCTGGAAACGTTGCCCAATATACAATAGAGAAGCTACTTCAATTAGGAGCAAAGCCAGTTACACTTTCTGATTCTAGCGGTACTATTTATGATGCAAAAGGCATAGATCAGAAAAAGCTGGAGTTTGTGTTAGAGCTTAAGAATATAAAACGTGGACGTATCAAAGAATATGCAAAGAAATTTAATTGTAAATATTCTGAAAGTAAAAATCCATGGGATGTAAAATGTGATGCTGCTTTCCCAAGTGCTACACAGAATGAAATAAGCGGCCAAGATGCAAAGACATTGGTTAAAAATGGTTGTATTACAGTAGGAGAAGGCGCTAACATGCCTACTACACCAGAAGGCATTGAAGTATTCCAGAACGCTAAGATACTTTATGGCCCTGGCAAAGCAGCTAATGCAGGTGGAGTTGCAACATCAGGCCTTGAGATGTCACAAAATAGTCAGCGTTTAGCATGGAGCCGCGAAGAAGTAGACAAACAATTGCACGGGATCATGATAGCAATACATGAGCAATGTGTAAAATATGGCAAGGAAAAAGGCTATATAGATTATGTAAAAGGCGCAAATATCGGTGGTTTTGTGAAAGTTGCCGATGCAATGTTAGACCAGGGGGTAGTGTAGAAAATCAATCCTTCGATTTTGCTCAGGATTGATGGTGAGCGAAGTCGAACCATCAAAGGGAGACTTTATGGCAAGACGAAACGATATCCACAAAGTGCTTATTATAGGTTCAGGGCCTATAATCATAGGACAAGCTTGCGAGTTTGATTATTCAGGTACTCAGGCGTGCAAGGCTTTAAGGGAAGAGGGGTACGAGATAGTGTTAGTTAATTCAAATCCTGCCACAATTATGACAGATCCAGGTATGGCTGATAAAACCTATATCGAACCACTGAACTTTGAGACCCTGGTAAAGATAATTGAGAAAGAAAGGCCAGACGCTCTATTGCCTAATTTAGGAGGACAGACAGGGCTTAATCTTTCCTCAAGTCTTTACAAAGAAGGTATTTTGAAAAAATATGGCATAACGATTATAGGTGTTCAAGCTGATGCTATTGAACGTGGTGAAGATCGTATTATATTTAAAGAAACTATGAACAAGCTTGGTATTGAGATGCCAAAATCAGCGCCTTGTTATTCTGTTGAAGAGGCGGAGAAAATAGCTGAGGATCTTAAATATCCGGTTGTTTTACGCCCTGCATATACAATGGGTGGAACAGGCGGCGGAATAGCATACAATGTTGAAGAGTTAAGAGTAATTACTTCACGCGGCCTTGCGGTTAGCTTAATTCATCAGGTATTAGTTGAAGAATCAGTGCTTGGATGGGAAGAGCTTGAGCTTGAGGTTGTAAGAGATCATAAAAACCAGAAAATAACAGTATGTTTTATTGAAAATATTGATGCAATGGGCGTACATACTGGTGACAGCTTCTGCACAGCACCTATGCTTACTGTGCCTTTGCCTTTACAAAAGCGCATGCAGGATCTTTCATATAAAATTGTGGATGCAATCGGAGTAGTAGGTGGAACAAATATCCAGTTTGCACACAATTTAAAGGATGATAGGCTGGTTGTAATAGAAATCAATCCAAGAACTTCACGTTCTTCCGCATTAGCATCTAAGGCAACAGGATTTCCAATTGCACGTATTTCAACAAAACTTGCCGCAGGCTTGACTATGGATGAGATTCCATATTGGAGAAAAGGAACTCTGGAGAAATATGAACCTTGGGGCGATTATGTAGTAATTAAATTTGCGCGATGGGCATTTGAGAAATTTGCTCAGGCTAAGGATGTTTTAGGCACGCAGATGAGAGCAGTAGGGGAGGCCATGAGTATAGGTAAGACTTTTAAGGAATCGTTTCAAAAGTCTATACGTTCTCTTGAGATAAAAAGATATGGCCTTGGTGTTGAAAAATTTAAAGCCCTTTCTCTGGATGAGCTAAAGGAAAAATTAGCGCAACCTTCAAGTCAGCGTATCTTTCTGGTATATGAAGCCTTGCGCAAAGGCATGGGTATAGAAGACCTTTATCAGCTTACATACATAGGGCGTTGGTTCTTAAATGAAATGAAAGAGCTGGTAGAATATGAGGAAGAAATGCTTAAATATACATGGAAAACACTTCCGGATGAGAAATTAGCCAAAGCAAAAGAATGGGGTTTCTCAGATAAATACTTATCAGGCCTTTTTAGCGTAAAGGAAAAGGATATAAGGAAAAAAAGAATCGCTATTGGAAAACATGGCAGGTTTGAAGCAGTGCCAGTCAGTGGTGTTGAAAACGCAGCCTATTATTATTCTACCTACATAGGAGAGGATAAGGTTCCTGTTTCACCAAATAAAAAGATCATGATTTTAGGTGGCGGGCCAAACAGAATAGGGCAGGGAATAGAGTTTGATTACACCTGTGTCCATGCGGCATTTGCACTACGCGATGAAGGTTATGAATCAGTTATGGTTAATTGCAACCCAGAAACAGTTTCTACTGATTATGATACATCAGACAAGCTTTACTTTGAGCCGCTTACAATAGAAGATGTCTTAACTATTTATGAAAAGGAAAAACCTGAAGGCGCTATTGTGCAGTTTGGCGGACAGACGCCGCTTAATCTCGCAAAAGAATTAAAGGAAAATGGCGTTAAGATACTCGGGACTTCTCCGGAAAGCATACATTTAGCAGAAGACAGAGAACGCTTCAGAACTAAAATGATTAAACTGGGAATTCTACAGCCTGAAAGTGGAATAGCAAGGTCTTTGGATGAAGTATTAAAAATTGCCGGAAAAATAGGTTACCCTCTTATGGTGCGCCCTTCTTATGTGTTGGGCGGACGAGGCATGGAGGTAGTTTATGATGAGGCAATGCTTACAAGATATGCAAGTGATGCTATTAATGTGAGTCCTGAGCACCCTATGCTTATAGATAGATTTTTGGAAAATGCAATTGAAACCGAAGTAGATGCTCTCTCTGATGGAGAAGATACTTTTGTAGCATCTGTTATGGAACATATAGAACTTGCAGGTGTCCACTCAGGAGATTCAGCTTGTGCTATTCCTACAAGAAGCATAAAGAAAGAGCACTTAGATACTATTGAGAAATACACGCAGGCAATTGCAAAGGAACTAAAGGTCGTGGGTTTGATGAATATACAATATGCCATCTGTGATAATAAGGTTTATATATTAGAGGCTAACCCGCGTGCATCAAGAACTGTTCCATTGGTTTCTAAAATAACAGGTATTTCAATAGCCCGTATAGCAACACAGCTAATGCTTGGTAAGAAAATAAAGGATTTCCCGGAACTTAAGAAATATGACCTGCCTTACGTAGGAGTTAAGGAAGCGGTATTCCCGTTTAATATGTTTCCAGAAGTAGATCCTTTATTAGGCCCTGAAATGCGAGCAACAGGTGAGGTTATGGGTATAGCTGATAGTTTTGGTCTTGCATTTTATAAGGCACAATCAGCAGCAGGTTCAATACTTCCTCTTAAAGGAAATATTTTACTTACCGTAGTTGATAAGGATAAGCCGTTTGTGCTTCCGATTGCTAAGAAAATACACAAACTTGGGTTTAGCATCTATTCAACTGAAGGTACAAGTAAATTCTTAGAAGAAAATGGCGTGCCTAATAAGATCATAAAGAAGTTGCATGAAGGCAGGCCTAATATTGCTGATGCTATAAAAAATGCAGAGATTAATCTTATTATAAACACACCAGTTGGCAGAAGCAGTAAATACGATGACAGCTATATTCGTATGAGTGCTATAAAGCATAAGATACCTTATATTACATCAATAGCTGCTGCTGGAGCTGGCATCGAGGGTATTGAAGCCGCGCAAAAGCAGGAGATTACTGTAAAAGCACTTCAGGATTACTATAAAGTGCTCACAGATAACAAAGAGAAGCAATGTATAAAGACTGGATAGCCATCCTGGATTTTGGCTCGCAATATACGCATTTAATAGCTCGGCGAATTAGAGAATGTGGTGTTTATTCTGAAATAGTTCCTTATAATATCACAGTTAATAAGCTCCTAGCTAAAATGCCGCGGGCTATAATACTTTCCGGCGGGCCAGCAAGTGTTACCGCAAGAAAAAGTCCAATATGCGATAAGCATATTTTTAATCTTGGATTACCCGTGCTTGGTATTTGTTATGGCGCCCAACTTATGGCTAAGGTTTTGGGGGGCAAAGTAGCAAAATCCAAGGCACGGGAATATGGCAGAGCATATCTTAAAGCTGAATCTAGAAAAAGCATATTTAAGGGGCTGCTTTCTAAAGAAAAGATATGGATGAGCCATGGTGATAGAATTATTAAATTGCCAAAAGGTTTTAGAAAAATTGGCTCAACATTAAATTCTCCTATTGCTGCAATGGAGAATCAAAAAGAAGGTTTTTTCGGGCTTCAATTTCATCCTGAAGTAATCCACACACTAAAAGGCAAAAGGATATTAAAAAACTTTCTTATAGATATAGCTGGGTGCAAGCCCACCTGGAACATACGTTCTTTTGTTAAAAACTCTATAAAAAATTTACAACAGAGAACAGTCAATGAAAAAGTGTTGTGTGCTTTAAGCGGCGGTGTTGATTCATCTGTTCTGGCGGTATTATTGCATAGGGCTATAGGAAAGAATTCGACAGCTATTTTTATTGATAATGGCCTTCTGCGTAAAGATGAAGCAAAAATTATCAAACAACGATTTAAGAAACGATATCACATTAATTTAAAAGCTATTAATGCCCAAAGTGTATTTCTTAAGGCTTTAGTAGGAGTTAAGGACCCTGAACAAAAACGCAAGATAATCGGCAAAGTATTCATAGATGTTTTTCAAAAGCAAGCAAAAAAATTAGGCAAGCCCCGTACAACCCCGAGGGGCTTTGTTCGGGGCAAGGTTAAATTTCTGGCTCAAGGCACGCTGTATCCTGATGTGATTGAGTCAAGATCCCCTCTCGGTGGGCCTTCAGCCACTATCAAAACGCATCATAATGTAGGTGGCTTGCCTAAGGATTTGAAATTTGAATTAATAGAGCCATTAAGGGAATTATTTAAAGACGAAGTTCGGCTCTTAGGAAAAGAATTAGGTCTTCCTGATGAGCTTGTATATAGACAACCTTTTCCAGGCCCAGGGCTGGCAGTGAGAATTATAGGCCCTATTACGGAAAAAAGGCTTGATATATTACGTGAAGCGGATTGGATTTTAATAGATGAAGTAAAGCGTTTTGGTTTATATCGGAAACTTTGGCAATCGTTTTGTGTTCTTTTACCGATAAAGACAGTAGGCGTTATGGGCGATGAAAGAAGCTATGAGCACCTGATAGCAGTAAGAGCAGTTACTAGCGACGATGCTATGACTGCTCACTGGGCAAAGTTGCCACATAGGTTGCTTGAGCGAATTTCTAACCGCATCATAAACGAGGTAAACGGGATAAACAGAGTAGTATATGATATTTCATCAAAACCACCCAGCACAATAGAGTGGGAATGAAATGAGGCCACAACTTACGGAACATTAGTGAACGTAAGTTGTATGGCCGAATTTCATCCTGAGCAAGGCTGCCAAAGGCGGCCGCGTCGAAGGATATAGAAAGGAGTATTACAAATGCAGACAGAAGTGAAGGTAAATGTGGATTTGGCAAAGGAGATGGGGCTTACAGAGGGTGAGTTTAAGCAGATAAAAAAACTTATTGGAAAAGACCCAAATGCCACAGAATTAGGTATTTTTTCAGCGATGTGGTCAGAGCATTGCAGTTATAAGAATTCAAGAAAGTTATTTAAGCTTTTCCCAACTAAAGGTAAGCAGGTTTTAGTGGGGGCAGGAGAAGAAAACTCAGGAATCGTTGATATAGGAGATGGCTTAGGGGTTGCTTTTAAAATAGAATCCCATAATCACCCTTCTGCAGTTGAGCCTTTCGAGGCTTCAGCTACAGGAATAGGCGGATGCCTCCGCGATATATTTACAACAGGGGCGAAGCCTGTTGCCGGATTAGGCGCGCTCAGGCTTGGAAGCTTAGATAAGGATAAGGTTAAATTTTTGTTTAAAGAAATTATAAGGGGCCTTGCGCATTATGCCAATATTGCTGAAGTAAATGCAGTAGGTGGTGATACCTATTTTGATGAAAGCTATGAAGGTAACCCACTTGTTAATGCATTTGTGGTAGGCATTGTAAAGACCAAGGATATTGTAAGGGGAGCTGCATATGGTGTCGGAAATCCTGTTTATTATATAGGTGGCGATACCGGCAGGGATGGTGTAGGCGGCGCAAGTTTTGCCTCAAAAGAAATTACAGAGGAATCAGGAACTGATAAAAATGCTGTCGCAATAGGAGATGCAGAATTAGGCAAGCGCTTAAGAGAAGCCTGCCTTGAGCTGATAGAAAAAGGCCTTGTTATAGGAATGCAGGATATGGGCGCAGCCGGCCTTACATGTTCATCCTGTGAGACAGCTACAAGGAGCGAAACGGGAATTGAGATAGACGTGGCATTAATACCTCAGAGAGAAAAAGGCATGACACCCTATGAGATTTTACTATCCGAGTCCCAGGAGAGAATGTTGGCAATCTTAAAGAATGGCAAAGAAGAAGAAGCTCTTAGTATCCTGAAGAAATGGAACGTAAATGCCGTAAAGATAGGCAAGGTTACCAATGATAAAATGATGAGGGTGAAGGAGAATGGCGTTGTAGTTTGTGAGGTTCCGGCAGAAGCGCTTACAAAAAAAGCCCCTTTGTACAAGAGAGAAACAACAAAGCCAGCCTATTTGAGCGATACACAAAAAATAGATTATAAATCGGTTAAGGAGCCGGGCGATTTTAATGATACGTTGCTTAAATTGCTTGATTCCCCGACTATTGCAAGTAAAGAATCCGCTTACAAAAACTTTACTTTCGTAGATAAAGATGCTGTGCTTGTAAATGCAGGCTCAGATGCCGCTGTAATTAGGGTGAAGGGTACAAAAAAGGCATTGGCCATAAGCGTAGATTGCAACAGCAGGTTTTGCTACCTTAATCCTTACAACGGCGCTATGATGGCTGTAGCAGAAGCTGCAAGAAACGTAACCTGTGCAGGCGGTAGGCCGCTCGCTATTACAGATGGGTTAAACTTCGGAAACCCTATGAAACCTGAGAATTACTGGCAGTTTGAGAAATGCATTGAAGGGCTTTCTGATGCATGCAAAAAACTAAACACCCCCGTAATAAGCGGCAACGTAAGTTTCTACAATGAAAATCCTAAAGGTGCCATCGATCCAACACCCATGGTTGGAATAGTCGGGCTTATAAAGGATTCAAGCAAGCACGTTACGCAGAGTTTTAAAAACAAAGGTGATGTGATAATACTATTGGGTGAAAACAAGGATGATCTTTCCGGAAGCGAATATCTATATAAAATTCACAATCAGAAGAAAGGTGACCCCCGTATAGATATGGACGTAGAAGCAGCCCTTCAGCTGGCATGTCTTGAAGCGGCTGAAGCAGGCATTCTTAATTCTGCGCACGATTGTTCAGAAGGCGGTTTGGCTGTTGCGTTGGCTGAATGCTGCATAACAGATAAAGGCAAGATGCTGGGCGCGGAGATAAAGCTGGATGATAAGATAAGAAAAGATGCCCTTCTTTTTGGCGAGGCACCGTCGAGAATAATAGTTTCTGTAAGCAAAGACAATCTTCCTGTTCTGGAGAAAATTATCAAAAAACATTCAGTTACTTATAAAAATATAGGGATAGTTGTTGAAGATAGGCTTGCAATTGAATGCAGCCAGGTAAAGGTTGTTGATTCTCCTTTATCTGTATTAAGCGATACATGGAGAAATGCAATTCCATCAAGATTGGAGAAGGAGTAAAATAGCCATGCAAACAGTAAAAGTAATTCCGTGTTTGGATATAAAAGACGGCCGAGTAGTAAAAGGCATTAAATTTGTAAGCTTAAAAGATGCGCGTGATCCGATAGAAGCGGCAAAGGCATACTGCGCGGCGGGAGCAGACGAGCTAGTCTTTTTAGACATTGCTGCTTCAGTTGAGGCAAGGGCTACGCGTTTAGACTGGGTGAAAAGGGTTAGGGATGTAACCACAATACCTTTTTGTGTGGGCGGCGGCATAAAAAACATAGAAGATATGCAGGCCCTTTTTGATATTGGGGTGGATAAGGTTTCTATCAATACTGCCGCTGTTAAAACCCCCGACTTAATTAAGGAATCTAGCGAAAAATTTGGCAAAGAAAAAATAGTCGTTGCTATTGATGGCAGGAAAAATCCCCCCAAGAGCAATACACCGCGATTAGAGGTCTTGATTATGGGTGGAGAAGAGCCCACAGGCAAAGATGTGGTTGAATGGGCAAAGCAGGTTGAGCAATTAGGAGCAGGTGAGATTCTCCTAACTAGCAAAGATGCTGACGGCACCAAGGACGGATATGATATTGAAATGACCAAAGCCGTAGCTGAGGCGGTTTCAATACCAGTTACTGCCTCAGGAGGCGCAGGAAAGTTGGAAGACCTTTATAAGGCAGTAGTTGAAGCCAAAGCAGCCAACGTGCTATGCGCTTCAGTATTTCACTTTGGCGAGATTACAATTCCTGAAGCAAAGAAGTATTTAAAGAACAAAGGGGTTCAAATTAGGATTTAAAAAATGTGCGGAATATTTGGAATACATGGAAATAAAGATGCAGCCAGGCTTACATATCTAGGGCTTTATGCGCTTCAACATCGCGGAGAGGAAAGCTCAGGCATAATAGCTACCAACGGTAAGAAGATCAAATATCATAAAGGAATGGGCCTTGTTAGTGATGTTTTTAATGAGGCTGCGATTAAATCTTTACGTGGAAATTTTGCCATTGGACACACACGTTATTCTACAACAGGTTCAAGCGTAGCAAAGAATATCCAGCCATTTTTTATAAGTCACAGGAAAGGCCATATTGCTATTGCCCATAATGGCAATCTTACAAATGCCCGTATATTACGCCGTACAATGGAAGGAAAAGGGTCTATTTTTCAGACAACAATGGATTCTGAGATAATAGCACACCTTTTAGTTAAATCAGGGAAAAAGAGTTTTAAGGATAATGTTGTTGAGGCATTATCACAATTAGAGGGTGCATATTCTTTAGCTTTAATGTTTAATAACACGCTTATCGGAGCAAGAGATCCGCGTGGCTTTAGGCCTTTATGTTTAGGCAAGCTCGATGGCTCCTATGTTTTGGCAAGTGAAACTTGTGCCCTAGATCTTATACACGCTAAATATATAAGAGACATTGAGCCGGGTGAGATTGTATTTATAAACAAAGATGGTTTAAAATCTATCAAGCCTTTTCCTAAGCGTAAATGCTCTTTTTGTATTTTTGAATTTATTTATTTTGCAAGGCCGGATAGTAATATATTTGGCAAAAATGTGTACATAACACGCAAACGTTTAGGCAAAGAACTTGCTCGAGAATGTCCAATGAAATGCGATTTTGTAATGCCTATACCAGATTCCGGAACATATGCAGCAACGGGCTTTAGCCATGAATCCAAACTTACTCATGAGGTTGGAATAATAAGGAATCATTATATAGGAAGGACATTTATACAGCCCTCGCAATTTATAAGGGATTTTAGGGTTAAGGTGAAATTAAATCCTATAAGAGATGTTATAAAAGACAAAAAAATAGGCGTTGTTGAAGATTCGATTGTCAGAGGCACAACTAGCAAGGCTAGGGTGAAAACTTTAAGAGAGGTTGGCGCGAAAAAAATTCACATGCGTATCAGTTGTCCTCCTTTGAGGTTTCCGTGTTTTTATGGAATTGATTTCCCAACAAAGAAAGAATTAATTGCATCAAAACGTAGTATAAAATGGATAAGAAATTTTATTGGTGTTGATAGTTTGGAATATTTAAGCTTAGAAGGTATGCTTAAGGCAATGCTTATACCTAAAAATAAATTTTGTACAGCATGTTTTACTGGTAGATATCCAACTTCTATCCCAAAAGGATTATCAAAAAGTACATTAGAAAGAAAAACTTAGAAAGGTATCTACTATGGAGAATAAAAAAATAGGTTTTGATAATGAGAAATACCTAAAGGAACAAACTCAGTCTATTTTAGAGAGAGTTGAAAGATTTAATAATAAATTATACCTTGAATTTGGTGGTAAGCTGTTATTTGATTATCATGCATCGAGAGTTTTGCCTGGTTTTGACCCGAATGTAAAAATGAGGCTTCTGCAGAATTTAAAAAGCAAAGCTGATATTATACTCTGTATCTATGCTGGTGACATTGAAAGAAAGAAAGTACGCGCAGATTTTGGGATTACCTATGATGTTGATGCACTCAAACTTATAGATGATTTAAAAACATGGGGTATAGATATTACAGCTGTTGTGATAACTCGTTTTGATAATCAGCCAGCAGCGAAGATATTTAAGAATAAATTAGAACGCAGGAACATAAAAGTATATACGCATTGTTTTACAAAAGGGTATCCTACTGATGTGGATATGATCGTAAGTGATAAAGGTTATGGGGTAAATAAGCATATCAAAACAGAGCATCCCTTGGTTATAGTTACAGGTCCGGGCCCAGGTAGTGGCAAGCTTGCTACATGCCTTTCGCAGCTTTATCATGATTACAAAAAAGGTCAAAAAAGCGGTTATGCAAAATTTGAAACTTTTCCTATATGGAACATGCCATTACAACATCCGGTAAACATTGCTTATGAAGCAGCTACTGCTGATCTTGGAGATTTTAATCTTGTTGATCCGCACCATTTAAAGGCATATAACAAAAAAACCATTAATTATAACAGGGATGTGGAAGTGTTCCCTGTATTAAAGAAAATATTAGAGAAGATAACAGGCGGTGAATCACTATATCAATCCCCTACTGATATGGGTGTAAATCGTGCCGGTTTTGGTATTATTGATGATGGCATAGTGCAGGAAGCGGCAAAGCAAGAGGTTATAAGAAGACATTTTAGGTATTCTTGCGAATATATATTGGGCTTTGTTGATAAAGAAGCAGTGCAGAGAATAGAAGAACTTATGAATAGGTTAAATGTTAAACCAAAAGATAGAAAAGTGGTTGAGCCAGCAAGGAAATCTGCTGAAGAAGCACAACAAAAAAAGAAAGGCCATGAGGGAATTTTCTGTGGCGCAGCTATAGAATTAAAAGATGGCTCAATTGTAACTGGAAAAAATTCTACTCTGATGCATGCAGCATCAAGCCTTATTTTAAATGCTGTAAAAAAAGAAGCTGAGATCCCTGATAAAATACACCTGCTATCACCAGCTACCATAGAGTCAATAGGTAATCTCAAAAAGAATATATCAGGTATGAATGCTGTAAGCCTGGATTTAGAAGAAGCGCTAATAGCCCTTAGTATAAGTGCAGCTAATAATTCAACTGCTAAATTAGCCATGGAAAAATTAAGAAACCTTCAGGGGTGTGAGGTTCATATGACTTATATTCCAACCCCAGGAGATGATGCGGGCCTAAGAAGATTAGGAGTGAACCTTACCAGTGACCCGAATTTTTCTACCAACGCACTTTTTGTAACTTAATATAAATCAAATATGCCTACGAAAAAGAAAAAAACTCAAAACTCAAAAGCCGAATCCCTTAATGGTAAGCAAATTATGGATGCTTTAGCCAAGATAGGCGATGCTATTACGTCTGATCGGTATTTAGATGATATACTAAAGCTTATTGTTACGGTAACAGCAGAAGCAATGGGTTCTAAAATATGTTCACTTATGCTGCTGGATAAATCTACTAACGAACTTATGGTTAAGGCTACGCAATCTATAAGTGAAAAATATAATAAAAAGCCAAATATAAAATTAGGAGAAGGAATCGCAGGAAAAGTTGCAAAAGAAGGTAAGCCAATAACTGTTATTGATGTACGTAAAGATGAACGCTACTTCAGTGTTCCTATTGCTAAAAAAGAAAAGCTTTGTTCCTTACTATGCGTGCCACTTATTGTAAAGGGGAAAATAATAGGTGCACTAAATTCATATACAGCTAGGCCCCATAAATTCAGCAAGAGCGAGATAAGTGTTTTAAAATCCATAGCAAATCAAGCTGCTATTGTTATAGAAAATTTTAGATTGGTTGTTGAATCTAAAGTTATCAAGGAAGAGCTTGCTACAAGAAAAGTTACAGAGCGAGCAAAAGGTATTTTAATGCAACGGGAGAAGCTAACAGAACAAGAGGCTTATACTCGTATCAGAAAATATAGCATGGATACTCGCAAAAGTATGCGAGAAGTGTCTGAGGCAATTATATTAAGCGAAGACATAAAACAAACCTAAAAAATACTTGCCTTTTTGATAAGTAATGATATAATTCCAACGAAGCTATATAGGCCCCTCGCTATTAT
>Ga0208769_1000199_pt1 | contig 32122 bp, 31 predicted proteins | sample AntAceMetag02UKC_FD_184768 | JGI IMG/M metagenome (GOLD analysis project Ga0208769, IMG submission 184768) | Saline lake microbial communities from Ace Lake, Antarctica- Antarctic Ace Lake Metagenome 02UKC (SPAdes) (version 2) | ecosystem: Environmental > Aquatic > Non-marine Saline and Alkaline...
TCATATTGATGTTTACCGTCTGTCTTCAGCAGACGAGCTCCTGGCTATTGGGATAAATGAATATCAAAATAACCCCACTTGTTTAACAATTATTGAATGGGGTGAAAAAATTAAAAATATTTTAGACAAACCTCAAACTGTTTTTTTTAAAACACTGGGTAAAAATTCTAGAGAAATAATTTTTTAGTCAACCTCGCTCGACATGGCGGGAGAGGCCATGTTATTTTTCAACATTTCCTGGATAGATAAGATCTCTTTATCTGTCAGATTTTTGACTATCATCTTTTCTTTATCAATAGATATTACTTGCTCTTCTGGGATAATTAATAAGTCTGTGCCATTTAATAGTTTGGTTATCAAGCTGTGAGCCTTAACATAAAAAAGAACCACCTCACCCGAGAGTGGTTCTTTTTTTATATCAATAATTTTGCCTAGATTTTTTTTACCTTGAGTAAAGACAGGTAAATTAATTACTTGGCTCTTTTTTATTTTCATCTTTTTTATTTTCAATGGTTTCACCCTCAATAATCTTCTTTTTCTTATCTTCTTCTTTTTTAGGACGAACAAATATAGCTTGCTGAATAATCATTATAAGAGTATTAGTCAACCAATAAAGGGTTAAGCCGGCAGGAAACTGATAACCAAAAACAACGGTAATCAAAGGCATAAAATACATCATCTGCTTTGACATCATGCTTGTCATTTTTTCATCACGAGCCCCCTTGGTCTTGGGCATTGTTTCTGGCTTCTTTTTAGCCAACATCATCCTAGACTGAAAAAACTGAGCTAGACCAGCTAAAAAGGCTAAGTAAATATTTTTGGTTGCTGCTAAATCAACAAAACCTAAAAACTTTATGCCAATTGGATTGGTGGCAAAATAATCTCTTAAATAACCATATAAATTTTGGAGCTGATCAGCTGAAAGAATACCAGTTGTTGTATCAATCCCATTTAAACCATTATAAAAAACTCGATATAAGGCCCACAAAATAGGAAGTTGAATTAAGAGCGGCAGACAAGAAGAAAAAGGATTGACTTTATTTTCTTTATAAAAGTTCATCAACTGCTTTGACTGCTCCTCTTTGTTGTTGGCGTGTTTTTTCTTTATTTCATTAAGCTTAGGCTGAATATCCTGCAAACTTTTTTGAGCTCTGATTGAGGACATAAACGGCCAAAATAAAATTATCCTAATAGCAATAGTTAATAAAATAATGGCAATCCCCAAATCAATCCCTGGAATCTCTTTGTACAAAAAAAGTAAGGAATTAAGCATTGGTTCATACAATATCGTGTGAAAAAGTTCAAACATGTTTTCTTAAAATTAGTTAATTGATTATTTTAATGGATCGTTTCCACCTTTTGAAAAAGGATTACAACGTAATATTCGCCAGATGGCTTTCAAACCACCCTTGATCAAGCCATACTTTTCAATAGCTTGATAAGAATATTCTGAACAGCTTGGATAATATCGACACCCATACAAACTCTGCCCAGCTCGTGGTCCATGATCATGCGAAAGGGTGGCTTGATAAATTCTTATTAATTTTAATACAAAAAATCGGATTTGATAAGTCAGCTGTATTTTAAAAAATTCACTTTTTTTCATTTATTGTTTAATAATTTTTGCCTGATGTAATAAATAACGAATAGTTTTTTCCCTACTATCTTTTGTCGCCCTTAAAACCGGCCCCTTTAAATAAAAAACTAGATCAAACCCTGGCTCTAGCTCTTTATTTTTTATCATTATTTGAAGCTGAGGTCTGATTTTTCTTCTAAGGTTATTTCTTTCCACGGCTTTTTTGGAAATTTTTTTTGAAATAACTAGAGCAAATCGGATTATTTTTAACTCGTTTTTTAAATACTTTAAGTTAAAAAACGGGGAGCTAATATTTTTCCCCTGCTTGTTTATTCTTTCAAAATCTCTTTGCAGGCTTATTCGCTGCTGCTTGAGGGACATAATTAATGAGTAAGTCTTTTTCTGCCTTTAGCAATTCGGCTTTTAATTACTCTTTTTCCTCCTGGAGTGCTCATTCTGGCCTTAAAACCATGGGTTTTCTTTTTATGACGGTTATTCGGTTGATAAGTCCTTTTCGGCATATTTTCAGTCTTAATTAATAATTTATGTGCTGATTATAGCAATTAGACTTATTTGTGTCAAAACCCATTAAAAATCTTTTTTAAACTAAACACACAACTTATGCACATGTTGATAACATTCTATTCACAAATCATGGGTTTGTGGATAACTTAGAATATGTTAAACTTTTTATATAACAAAAAAGACAACTAAAACAAAAGGATTATGGACAATGACCAACTCTGGCAAGCCACTTTAGGAGAACTCGAACTTGCTCTTTCTAAAGCAAATTTTACCACTTGGTTTAAAAATACTTTTATCTATGAGCTGGCAGATAAACAAGTTATAATTGGCGTCCCTAATGCTTTTACTAAAACCTGGCTAGAAAATAAATACCACGGTCAAATAGTTAAGGCTTTAAGTAATTCTACAAAAGGTGATATTACTCAAGCTACTTACAAAGTTATTTCTAATAACAGCAACCTTAGTAAATCCAAAATAAATTCTAGTAATTCTAAAAACGAAAAAGATCCTTTAAAAAAAACTACCCAAACAAAAAGGGTAGAAAATAATAATCAACCCTCTCCCCAAGGGCTTAACCCTCGCTATATTTTTGAAAACTTCGTGGTTGGTAAAAAAAACGAGCTAGCCCAAGCTGCTTGTGTAGCCGTAGCCAGAGAACCAGGAACAGTTTATAATCCTTTATTTATTTACGGCGGGGTTGGCTTGGGTAAAACCCACCTGATGCAAGCTATTGGTCATCGAGTGTTAGCTGATTTTCCTGAAAAAAAAGTTATGTATGTAACTTGTGAACAATTTACAAATGATTTTATTAAATCTGTTCAAGAGGGACGAGGTAAGCCAGGGCAATTTAAAGAAAAATACCGAAATGTTGATGTTTTATTAATTGATGATGTTCAATTTATTGCTGGCAAAGAATCAACCCAAGAAGAATTTTTTCACACCTTTAATCACCTTCACCAACAAAATAAACAAATTGTAGTTACCTCTGACCGACCACCCAAGGCTATTCCAGCTCTAGAAAATCGGCTTATTTCGCGTTTTGAGTGGGGAATGATCGTTGATATCGGTGCTCCTGAATTTGAAACTCGGGTAGCTATCTTAAATCAAAAATCTCAAGAAAAGGGATTACAGCTTTCTAGTGAAATTACTGAATATATTGCCAATAACATTCAAGATAATATTCGAGAACTTGAAGGAGCACTTAATAAAATTACTGCCTACCAATTACTTCAAGATATGGAAATTAATCTTGAAAAAATAAAAGAAATAATTAATCCTATTACTAACCCTTCTCAAAAAGGCTCAGTTACTCCTAAATTTTTAATTACTACTGTTGCTCAATACTTTGATATTAAAAATGCTGATCTAATCGGAGCCTGCCGAAAAAAAGACTTAGTTATCCCTAGACAAATTGTTATGTATCTGATGCGGGAGGAGCTAAGTGCTTCTTTTCCAAACATTGGTCAAGAGATAGGGGGTAGAGATCACACCACTGCTATGCACGCTGTTAATAAAATAAAAAAAGAGTTAGAATCTAATGAAAAACTTTCTCGCGATCTAACCCTAATAAAACAAAAATTATATTCCTAAAAATTTTGGTAAAAGTTGTGGATGAAGTTGTTAACAACACCTCAATAGACTGTGAATAAATATTAAGAAAAATAAGGCAAACACTTAACAACAGCTTCTCAACAAACGCAAACAACATTCTTTCAACACACCCTTACTAATTTTTAACCTTTAAAAACAACCTCTAAAAACGTTATCCACTTTTCCACCCCCCTTATTACTTCTATTAAATTAATATATAAAATATATGAAAGTAAACTGCACAAAAGAAAACTTATATAAAAGTTTAGATTTAGTCTCACACGTAGCTAGTAAAAGTAGCAACTTACCTATTTTAAGTAATGTTTTATTAAGGGTAAAAAATGGAATTATAGAATTAATATCCACTGATTTAGAAATTGGAATAAAAAGTTTAGTTAGAGGTAAAATTGAAACTGAAGGAGAGTTTACTATTCCAGCAACTCTTTTTTCTAATTATATAAACCTTTTACAGAAAGAAAAAATAGAAATTTTTCTTCAAGATAAAGAAATAATTATTAAAACCGAAGATTCAACCACTAAAATAAAAGGAGAAAATTCAGAAGAATTTCCAATTTTACCAGAAATAAATAAAAATAAAAGCGTTAGCGTTGAAGCTGAAGATTTTAAAAAAGCTATTACACAAATAATTTTTGCAACTGCTCAAGATGAAACTCGGCCAGAAATATCAGGAGTATATTTTAAATTTAGTGGTCAAGAATTAATCGTAGCAGCTACAGATAGTTATCGTCTGGCTGAAAAAAAGATTAAACTAAAGCAAGCTGTAGAAAATAAAACTGAGTTAATTTTACCCAGCAAAACCCTTCAAGAGCTTTTAAGAATTATTTCTATCAACCAAACCAAAACAGTTGATATTTATTTAGACGAAAATCAAATTATGTTTGTGTGTGATGAAACAGAATTAATTTCTAGAATCATTGAAGGTCAATATCCTGATTACACTCAGCTTATTCCAGCTGATTTTAAAACCAATGTTTCTTTAGATAGAAATGATTTTATTAAAGTAATAAAAACATCAAGCTTATTTACAAAATCAGGAGTAAACGATATTGTTTTAAGTGTCAGGCCTGAAGAAAAAATATTAGTGGTGGAATCAACTAATAATCAGTTGGGTGAAAACATTGCTAAAATTGAGGCTGGGGTGACGGGTGAAGAGTGTAAAATAGTTTTTAACTACCGTTATCTTTTAGATGGATTAGGAGCAACCTCTGCGGATGAAATTATTCTTTCGGTTAATGATGCTAATAGTCCAGGTTTAATTAAAAGCAAGACAGAGGATAAATATATTTATATTATAATGCCAATTAGACAGTAATGTCGTTTATTAAAGCGCAGTCTCTTTTTTCAGATAGCTTAAGAAGAAATAAAATAGAAAAAGGAGTTGGTGATACTAAAATTTTAGAAGCTTGTTTAGATGCCCTTAAGGATGTTTTTGGGTCACAAATAGAATTTAAAGTTAAACCAGTTTCGATTAGTGGTCAAGCCATTAAAGTAAGTGTTTTAAATTCAGTTTTAACTACAAAAATAAAACTTCAGGAAGAAGAGGTTCTTAAGCTTACAAATAAATATTGTCGAAAGAAGGTTGTTAATCGGCTTATTCTGCGTTTAGATTGAGATTAACATTTTTATTAGTTAGAGTGTTGTCAAAAATAAAGTTAACATTTTTGTTAGTAAAGTTATTTTGATCATCATAAATTGTTATGTTTAGGGTGTGTTGGCCTGAGGTAAGGTTGCTTGGTTCATAATCAGTTAAAAAAGGAGTCACTGTTTGTGTGTCTATTAGAGTTGTGTCAATAGTATAAACCACCTTAACAATATTTCGATTGGCTGCGGTTTGATAGTCAAAGTTAATAGAAAAGTTTTGATTGTTTAAACTAGCATCTTTAGTTGGGTAGAGAATTATTAAATTTGGCTGGAGTGATTTATCGCGCTGATGACAATCAGCGTATTTTATTTCTTCAGTTAAATAATCTGGTTGTCCAGAGGCCCAAAGTTTAACCATGGCTTCCCAGTTTGTATATTGAGAATCAGTTGCTGGGTTTTCTGGGATTATTCCCCTAGGATTATCTTTTATAACATAGTGTAAAATAGTGTGGGTTTGTTTTAGGTCTTTTTCAATTATATATTCTAATGGGTAGTCAGCTAGGCATTCTTCGGGAATAATTTCTTCGCTAAATTTATCAACTTTAGCTTTAGTTATTTCATCTATTTCTCCTTTGAGAATTGGTTTTTCAACACTGCTAGCTGGGCGAGAATCGAAATTTTCTACTGCAGTTCCTTTAGTCACTTTTTTCATATATGAATTCCAAATAGGAGCGGCTACAGAAAAACCACCACCCCCAGCTGCCATTTTTGAATTATCATTATTACCTGCCCAAACCCCAGCAGCTAGTGTGGGGGTGTAGCCCATGGTCCAACCATCTCGATATTCATTAGTGGTTCCAGTTTTAGCAGCTACTGGTCGACCTGGAAGAGTGAGCCGACTACCTGATCCAAAAACATAGGATCTTAACGAATCAGTCGAGAGAATGTTGTTTAAAATTTTAACTGGGTCAGCTTCAAAAACTTGTTTAGGATTATTTTGCCATTCTTCTAAAATTTTACCATCAGTATCTTCAACCTTGAGGATGGCTGTGGGTTGATGAAATTCTCCATTTCTTGCTAGAGCTGCATAGGCAGCAGTATGTTCAACTAAGCTAACCTCAACCCCACCTAAAACTAGTGATAAGCCATAGGCTTCGGGATTGTTAAAAGAAGTATAGCCAAATTTTTCCGCGGTTTTTATAGCTTTATCAACCCCGACTAAATATAAAGTTTTAACAGCAGGGATGTTTAGAGAACCCATTAAGGCCTTAGCCATAGAGACGGGTCCTCTTTCCCTCAAATCATAGTTGTGCGGGTGATAATTACCAGTTGCTGTCACAAAATCAGTTTCTAGATCAAAAAGCATAGTTTCTGGTGTATAGCCCATATCCCAGGCTGTTAGGTAAACAAAGGGCTTAAATGAGCTGCCAGGCTGTCTCAGGCTGGTGGTTACGTTGACTTGGCCATCAATAGTCTCGTCAAAATATCCCTTGGAACCTACCATGGCTAAAATTTGACCAGTTTGAGTGTCGACAGAAACTAAGCCGGCATTTTCAGCATTATAATTTGTGAGATTTTTTTCAACATTTTCTGCGATAGCTTCTTCAGCTTTTTCTTGATGAAAAATATCAAGCGAAGTAATAACTTTAAGACCACCTTGTTCAACCTTTTTAGTTCCGTACTTATCAGCTAATAATTCTTTGACATAAAAAACAAAATGTGGAGCCGTAATATTGCTGACATTTTTTTCAAAAACTATTCCTTCAGCCTGAGCAACTTCTTTTTCTGTCTCAGTCAAATAATCTAAGCTTGTCATGCGTTCTAAAACATATTGTTGTCTACCCAGCAGAGTATCCTGATGATTCATATAGTAGCTAGGGCTTTGGGGTAGAGCAGCTAGGGTCGCACATTGAGCAGTGGTAAGATCTTTGGCAGATTTACCAAAATATAATTCAGCTGCTGATTCAATTCCATAAGCAGTTGAGCCATAAGGTATTTCATTTAAGTAGAGTTGTAAAATTTGTTCTTTACTAAATTTACGCTCCATTTCAAAAGCTAAAATTGCTTCTTTTATTTTTCTGACATAAGAATAATCATTTGTTAAAATAGCATTTTTAACAAACTGTTGAGTAATAGTTGAGCCACCACCCTGGACTTCCCAATTAAAGATATGGGCGATGACAGCTCTAGCTATCCCCACAATATCTATCCCACTATGATTGTAAAATTTAGCATCTTCAATAGAAACCGTGGCGTCAATACAGGCTTTGGGGATATTCTCAAATTTAATTAGGGTTCGATTGGTGTCGCCATGAATTTCATAAAGTAAAACTTCGCCAGTGCGATCGTAAATTCGTGTTGATTGCTCTATACTTCTCTCATTAATTTTATTGGGATTAGGGAGATCCTTTGAAAACCAAGCAAAGATTATCATCAAGGCAATTAATCCAATTACTAAACAAATTAAAGCCGCAATTATTAATTTTTTTAAAATAATTTTTTTTCTTGCTTGAGGTAACTTTTTTTTGGCACCTGGTTTAGTAGGCTTATTAGCCATCTGAGAATTATTTTTTTTGGGGGTCATTTGGGGGATTGGCATATTTTTATCTAAATAAGATTGTTGCTCCTAAAACATTAGCAGTATCACCAAGCTTTGAGATTATAATTTTAGTATTTTTTAATGGCTTAAAAGGAATCAGCTTTTTATATTTTTGTAAGGCTGGTTTGATTAAAAGGGGTACTCTAATTAACCCGCCACCTAGGACAATTATTTCTGGATTAATAGTTGTAGAAATATTAACCAAACCTTTGGCTAGTCCTGTTGAGAGTTCAGCAAAAACAGCCAAAGCTACTTTGTCTTTCTTTTTTGCAAGTTCTTCAATTTGAAAAGAATTAGCTGTTTTTTTGGTTTTCTTTTTATAGAGAGCGATCATGGCTTTGCCTGCAGCAGAATTTTCAAAAGTTGATTCTCCAAAAAAAGTATGGCCAAATTCACCAGCCAAACCATCAGCTCCGCGATAAACTAAGCCATCTATAATTATTCCACCGCCAACGCCAGTTCCTAGGGTGACTCCTGCAATATGATGGTAGGGTTTACCTTGGCCCAAAGCAGCTTCAGCCATTGTAAAGCAAGTGGCATCATTTTCTAGCCTTACTCGGCATTTAAATTCTTTTTTTAAAATTTTAGCTAAAGGAATATTGGTAAATTTTTTAGAAAAATTTGGTCCAAAGATAAAAATACCTTTTTGGTGGTCAACCTGGCCAGCAATGCCTACGCCAATTCCTGCTATTTGCTGGTTTTTTTTAACAGCAGTAATTGCGTTGATAATGTTTTTTATGATTTTTTGTTGATCTGTCTGAGCCTGGGTGGGGAACTTTTCGTAAGTTATAACCTTGTTTTTTTTGATTAAACCCACGCCAATTTTGTGTCCGCCGATGTCTACACCTAAATAAGTTTTTGCCATTTTTATTTATTTTTTATTTTTTAGTTAAAACTAGGTTGTTTTTTGATAAAAAACAAGCTTAATGGTATTATATCAGAACTAGACCATCCTATAAAATTATGAAAACTTCACAAAATCCAGAAAAAATTCAAGAGATTTTACAGCGTCGAGTTCAAGACGTAGTAAAGTTTTCAGAGCTGGAAAAATTGCTAAAGTCAGGCAAAAAACTGCGTTTGTATAATGGCGTTGATCCATCAGGAGCTAAATTGCATCTGGGTCATGCTGTGGTTTTGCGCAAGCTTAAAGAATTTCAAGATGCTGGTCATGAGGTAATTTTATTGATTGGTGATTTTACGGGGATGATTGGTGACCCTACTGACAGAGGGGCTGCTAGAAAGCCTTTAACTAGAAAAGAAGTGTTAAGTAATGCCAAAGATTATCAAAAACAAGCTGCTAGGATTTTAGATTTTAAAGGTAAAAATCCAGTTAAGATTAAATACAATTCTAAGTGGCTGGATAAAATTAGTTTTCAAGATTTAATTCCCTTGGCGTCCAATTTTACTGTAAATCAGTTTTTAGAGAGGGACATGTTTCAAAAAAGATTAAAGTGGAGAATGGCATGTGTTCATTGTTTTCACGTATTTATATCTCCAAGACAGTTTGGTACAAGAATGGCTTATGACACTGCTATAATAGAAAACAAGGAAACGACTTGTCCAAACTGTGGTAAAAATACCCCAATTATTAAAAATGAAATGTTTCCGCCTGAACCAATTCATTTACATGAATTTTTATATCCTTTAATGCAGGGCTATGACTCTGTGGCTATGGACGTAGATCTTGAAGTTGGCGGTAATGATCAATTATTTAATATGCTAGCTGGTCGGACCTTAATGCAAAAGCTTAAAGGTAAGACTAAGGCTGTTTTAACTTGTCCCTTGCTTTTGGGTTTAGATGGCCGAAAGATGTCTAAGACTTTTAATAATACTATAAATCTGGACGACTCAGCTCAAGAAATGTTTGGTAAAATTATGTCAATGAAAGATGAGTTGATTGTAAATTATTTTGAATTAGCAACTGATGAGCCCAGAGAAGTTATTGAACAAGTAAAAAAAGATATTCAAGCTGGAGTTAATCCTCGAGATTTAAAAGCCCGTCTCGCTAAATCTATAATTACTATGTACCATGGTCTTGAACAGGCTCAGACAGCAGAAGAAGAATTTGAAAGAGTTTTTAAAGACAAGGGAAAGCCGACTGATATACTAGAAGTGGAAAATCCTGGTAAAATTAGTTTGGTAGATTTTATGGTAGAAAATAATTTAACTGATTCAAAAAATAACGCCCGAAGATTAATTGAACAAAAAGCAGTTTCTATAAATAATCAGAAAATAACTGATCGCGAAGCAGGGGTTAATTTTCAGGCTGGAGATATTATCCAAGTTGGTAAACGTAAATTTTTAAAGATAAAATAATATGAAAAAAAAGATTTTTTTATCCTTAATTGTTTTAGGTGCAACTATCTTTTTGGGTTGTAGTAACACAGAGGTTACCTCTATTGCTAATATTAACAACTATACTAATAGTACTAATATTTTAGGAATTGATTTTTCCTGTCAAATAGATGAAGATTGTATTTTTATGGAAGAAAGAGAGGGTTGTTGTGTGGACTGTTCTTATAGAGACAAGTCTGATGATTCATTTTATGTAGTAAACATCTTAGCTTATCAAAAGTATCGTGATGATTGGAGTACTAGTCATCCCTGTCTTGGTATTGGTTGCCCAGAATGTATTGGAACTATTACAAATAGTGAACACTTAATTGCTGTTTGTCAAAATAATCTTTGTGTAAAAACTAAAAATCCTGAATGTATAAATACTAATTGTCCAGAAGAATCAGAATGGGGTTACTAGTTTTTGAGTAAATTATTTTTTTGATATAATAAAAAAGGTTATACAAAAACCCTTCAGGTGCTCCGAGGGGTTTTTTGTTTGAGTTGTTTTATTCTCGATAATATTTAGCAGCGTCTTCAGGGGCGATGGGATTGATGATTAGTCCTGAACCTATCTCAACTCCAGCCCAGATTGAGCCTCTGGGTTTTATTTTTAGATATAAGTGTTGGTCTTCGTCATTAATAACCTGATGAAAATAGTAGTTGTAGGGTAGTCCCAAATCCGTAACTTTATTTAATATTTTTTTCAAAATTTTAGCAAAAGATTTTTTTTCGTTTTCGGTTAGTTGAGTAATGTTATCAAGATGACGATTGGGTAAGATCCAAGCTTCATAATTGTGCATAGAGGCATAAGGAGCTATGGCTGTGACATACTTATCTTTATAAATTAGCCTAGGGCTATTTTTTTCTTTTTTTATGACATCACAATATGCACATTGTCCAGTTGTCATTTTGTATTCTTGAGTTTTTTGTGATTTGTCGAGTAAGTGAGGTGGTAAAAATTGAGTGGCAAATATTTGAGAATGGGCATGTTGAAGACTAGCCCCAGCTTTACCACCATTATTTTTAAAAATCAAAATATACTCTATGTTTTTATTTTTTGATATTTTTTTTGTACGATCTTGATAAGCAGTTAAAACCCGAACAATTTGGGTAATTGATAAATCATCTAATTCAGGCTGATGATTTGGGGTCTCTACAATTACTTCTTGATAGCCATAAGCATTTTTATTGGTTAGGCTAACTGCAGGAAAGTCGTTTTTAAAAACAGCCACTTTCCAGTCTGATTTTTTACCATCAAGATAGGTAAATTTTTTACCTTTTAGATTATCAGGACAAAAAGGACATTGTTTAACGCTTTTAGATTTAGCATCGCTAACAGGTTTTTCTAAATCATGTGGTCGTTTGCCTCTTTTAGGAGCGATAATTACATATTTGTCTTGAATATAATCTTTGCGTATTTCTGGTTGCATATTATTTTGTGATATTTTGAATAATTTTTTTAGCAATATTAATCCCAGTCACTTTTTCAATTTTTAGGCCTGGATTAGCATTGACCTCGACTATTAAGGGACCTTTTTTGGAAAGAATTACATCTACGCCGCCGTAAGTTAGGCCTAGGGTTTCAATAGCCTGGATAGCTATTTTTTTAATTTTTTCACTTGGTTTATAAATAGTTCCTTGACCACCACCGGCTAAATTAGAGCGAAAGTCAGTTCCCGCTGATTGTCTTTGCATAGCAGCAATAACTTTTTTACCAGCTACAACAACACGGATATCTTTACCAGCCGATTCTTTGATAAATTTTTGAAAAAGAATTCTAGAGGGTTCAATGTTTCCAGCCTTTAATAGTTCTAGTGTTGAAATTAAAGACATTTTTGAATTAATGTAGGAGACACCTTTTCCTTGTGAGCCTTGATTGAGTTTACAGATATATTCCTCACCTTTTACAAAGTTAAAAAGTGGCTTTAAACCGTATTCAGAAAAAGTGATTGCCGAAGGCACGACTGGAATACCAGCTTGAGCCAAAATAAAATTAGTGCGCGCTTTGTCTTTAGCTTTTAAAATAGCACCAACCTTGTTTTTTACAGGGACACCCATTTCTTCAAATGCTTTTAGAAAAAAAGTGTTTGATTCAAGATTATTATTAACATTCATGACTGGAATAGCCAGCTGATATTTTTTTATGTTTAATTTTTTTTCACCATACCAAAAATCAATTTTTTTATCATGGAAAGTAATAAAAAATTTATCATAGTATAAGATATCGACCTCAAGGCCGATATTTTCAGCTTCAGTTTTTAAGCGGTTGACGTTGCTGTCGGGTTCTTTCCACCAGTTTTGCATGGAAATAATGGCAATCTTGTCGCCTGATTTTAATAACATTTTTTTAATTAATTATTTTAATTTATTATGCAAATACCTCATTAATTCTTTTCTAACATCAAAACCATGTTTTTCTATTCCTTTTGTAGAAAAGTTACAAGCAAATTCTAAAATAATTGGTTTATTTTTTAGCATAAATACATCATAGGCCATCCAGTGAAATTTTTGTTGTTTTGAAATTTTTTCACAAAGTTTAATAGCTGATTGGGGGATGTTATTTGAGTCAATTTGTCCACCTCGACCAACATTATGCTTCCAGTCCTGGTTGTTTATTCGCCAATAAGCAAATTTAACTTTATTACCAATAGTAATGATGCGTAAATCTTTTTCTAAGCCATTGATATATTCTTGGGCATATAAATAGTCTTTGATTTTGTGGTAGCCGTTTTTTGATTTGAAGATTTGTTCAATAATTTTTTTGGCTTGAGTTTTGTTTTTTATTAAATAAACTCCTTTACCGCCATAACTATTTACATTCTTAATTACTAGGGGGTATTCAGTTTTATCTATAAAGTTATTGGCTGGATCATATTTATTAAACATCCAAGTTTTGATTGTTGGGATTTTAAAATATTTAAAATATTCAAGTTGTTTAGCTTTGTCATTATAAGAAAAATACATATTCATGTCTGGAAATATTTTTTTCTTTAAGACATGTTCAAGAAAATAAATACGATCGTGTATAATTCTGTAATTTTCGTCTTTAGCATCAGCGTGCCATAAGTAAGCATCAGCTTTTTTATCTTTTATTTTTTCTACCCAGTTGGGTGTGTCAATATCAAAATAAAAAGTTTGGGCACCAAATTTATTAAGCGCTTTTGAGTATTCTTTATGATGGCCATTAAAGGCTTGTCCGATTCCAATAATCATTTTATATTTTTTAAATCTTTAAAACAGCTATTAATTATTTTATCAGCTGTGAGACTATTTTTAAAGTATTTATATGGCTGATAATTTTTATATTCAGTTAACATTTGTTTTATAGCTAGATCAAATTTCCAAGGATTAGCCGTTTTATTTGCCAATCTAATACCACCAGAAAGTTGATTATTCACCAAGACGGGCACATTGCAGGCCAAGCTTTCTGTTATGGCTCTTGGGTTTGCATCTATTTCTGCCATTTGAACAGTAAATTTACTTTTGTTTATTAAATCAGCAACTTTAAAGGGAGAAATTTTTTCAAATAAATCAGCATTAATATTAAATTTCCAAAGCATGGTTTTGAGTTCATTGGTGTTTGGTTCGAATTTTCCCATTAAAGCTATTTTTAGCTGTTTGTTTGACTTGATCTGGTATTTATAAATTGCACTAAAGAGCAAATTATGATTTTTCCATTGCCTAAAGTTTGCCACATAGGATAAGTCATATTTTTTTTTGGATTTTTTAGGTTTGAATATATCAGTATTAATAATTTTATCAAAGACAATATTTTTTTTATTTTTTACTGCTTGATTTTTTTCATCCACAAAAACTATATCAATAAATGGAAGCATTTTTTTGACAGGAGAATATTTTGGATCAGCGGCATAAAAATAATTAAGCTTGCTGTTAACTTTTTTCATGATTTTTTGATGTTCTAGCCAGTTTCCCCGAACAAAAGTCATTGAATATTCATTTTTATAAATACTGTTATAGTCTTTTTCAGAATTTAAAAAATTAATACTAATATTTGAGTAGGTTTTAATATTTTTTGTCGAAATGTTTTTGTTGCAATTATAACAAAAGAATACTCTGTCAAGTGCTCCCTCAGCAATCAAATGCCTAGCTAATAAAATATAAGTGTCATTTTTAAATTCATTTTTATTGGTTGCAGGATTTTTTGGACCAATTAAAAATAATCCATTCCTCATATAATTTTTTTATATATTTTTTCGTAGCCATCAGCCATTTTTTCAATAGTAAAATATTTTTCAATTCTTTTTCGGCAGTCAGCCCTATTGAGATCCTTGGTTTTTTTAACAGCTTTTATCCCTTGTTCAATGCTATTGATAATAAAGCCAGTTTTACCGTGTTGAACTAATTCTTTATTAGAGCCTGAATTAGTAGTTATAACGGGTGTCCCACAAGCCATCGCTTCTAAAATTGTATTGGAGCAAGCCTCAAAATATTTTTTAGTATCAGTTGGTTGAATTAAGGCTAGGGCGTTTTTTAAATATTTTATTTTTTCTTTAAAATTTAATTCACCAAGATAAATTACAGCCTTGTTTTTAAATTCCTTGTGAAGAATTTGTACAAATTTTTTATCAGTTGCCACTATTTTTCCAGCCAAGTAAATAGGTAGTCCTGATTTTTTGGCAATTTTAATAGCATCTAAAGCACCCTTTTGAGGAGAGAGTCGACCCAAAAAGAAAAGATATGGTTTTGGTTGAGCGTTAAAAGAAAAGCGTTTTAGGTCTAGGCCATTGTAAGAATGTCCTAAAAATTTTAGCCAGGGAAATTTATTAATTAAAGCTTTTGAGTTAGCTGCAAAAAATTGATTTTTATGATGTTTGAGTAGGTTTGTTTCTTGGTCAAAAAATTCTCCATAACGAATGGTGTGTAGACAAGGAGTCTTAGTAATTTTTCCAAAAAATAAGCTTTTATGTTCAACATGACAATGAATCAGGTCAAAATTATATTTAGGATCAAAAGCCTCAGCAATGGTTTGATATTCCATAATTTCTGAATAATCATCTGTATAGGGCTTGTTTTGAAAGGCAATTAATTTTTGAGCTTTTGTCTTGGATTGTTTGGTCGCAAACAATGTCACTTGATGACCTCGGTTTACTAATTCATTAACCAGATTGCCAACCGAAGCACCTGTCCCGCCAGTTGAAGATGGAGAGGTGTTTTCCCACAATTTAGAGATTATAGCGATTTTCATAAATGAGTGCTAATTTTATTTTTATATATGTTTAAATAATATTTTCGAGCTGAAAAAATTAATTTAAATAATCTATCTTTTATTTTTTTATCAAAAAATTTATTAATATAATCTAGTTCAACTGATTTTTCATAATGGTCTAATATTTCAAACATTTTTGGTAGGTGAATTAGACAATTTAAATAAAATAATTTTTGGTTTTTTATATTCTTTTCTATTTTTTGGTTTAAGTTTGAGTGATTCCAGCCCGCTAAGTAAATAAACGAAAGGTCATACGAGGGGTTGGCAAGTATAGCATCTGACCAGTCAATTAGCGAAAATCTGTCTAAATGCTTTTTGTTAGCTGTTTTTATGATTAAAATATTTTTAGGATTAAAATCACCATGAGCTAGTGTTAGGTTTTTTTCAAGAAGTTCTTTGTTTTTTTTGATAATATTTAGAGAATTGTTAAAATCTTTTTTTGTTAAAGCCTTTTCAAAACTTGCTTGGTTTTGAAGCATTAAGTTTAAATAAAACTTTAAATTGGCTTTTTTAAAAGAAGTTTTTTTCAAAAGAGGAAGCGTTTGTCTTTTAATAAAGTTTAAAATATTGTTGATTGATTTGTAATCAACAATGGTTTGTGCCTTTTTATTAAGGTAAAAATACATCCCTAAATCAAAACCTTTTAAATATTTATAAACTAGATATTTTTTTTCTTGAGCTGAGTCGATTGTTAAAACTTTTGGAAAAATTAGCTGCTTTGTTTTTTTGTTACTTAAGTATTTAAAAATTATTGCCTCTTTAGTAAAGTCGTCTTTGTTTTCTGTATTTTTTTCGCGTCTAATTTTTAATAAATAAGACTGACCTTTTTTGTTTTTGGCTCTTACAACATAGTTTTTTCCGCTAGTGCTCATTAAAAAAGTTTCCTCTAAATCAAATTTTTTAAGGATTTTATTTCTAATCTTTGCGACTTGAGGGGTAAGTAGTTCAGTTGGTAAATTAATTTTTTTTGGCATCAAAATATTTTAAAGCTTCAGTAATTTTTTTAAGACGAAAATTAATTTGTTTTTGATTATCTTCAGCCAAATGCTTGTTTAAATTTTTTAAAGAAGCGATAGCCAAGTAAAGATAAAATCTTTCCTGAAAATTTTCTTTGAGTTTAGTTTTTTTGGTGTAGTTAGCTAAGAGATATTCTTGCATTTGTTCTAATTTTATTTTGGGAATCTTACCATCAGATCTGAGTTGAGTATAAAAGTTGGTAAAGTCAATCATGGGATCATCTAAAATAACATTATCAAAATCAATGGTTTTAAGTTTGCTTTTTTCAAAAAATATATTTTGGGGTTGAAAATCATTGTGGCATAAAAAAGATTTTTCAAGCTGATAAGCTAATCGTAGCTCATATATTTGTGAGGTCAGCTTGTGGACTTGTTGGTGATCTTTGCCAGAAAGACTTTGAGCTTGTTGTAAAAAAAATTCTGGTTTAAATTGTGGGTTAAGCTTAATGTTTTTTGAAAAAGATGTTTTTTCCCTTGCCAGCATCCAGGTTAGACATTTGTCTAAATATATTTTAGAGACGTTTTTTTTCTTTTCAATTATTTCAGCCAGAGATTCACCAGTTACTTTTTCATAAAATAAAGCGTTAAGCTGGTGAAGGTAAAAATAGTTGCTAGGAACAATTAATTTATTTTTTATTATTTTTTCAATTTTTGAGAGGTTCATGTATTGAGCTTTGGCAGTATTAATATGGCCATCAAAGCGGAGTTTGCCAATAAGATTGTAGGTTTTTTGATTATTAAAAAAAGTGTAATCAGCTACTAATAATTTTTCATTTTCTCGATAAATATTAATTTTTTTTAAATCAACATTCTTACCCAATTCTGGCAGGAGGTATGATAAAAGAGCGTTTGGGTCTTTTAGGATTGTGATTGATTTTTTTATATTCATTAAAATATTTTATTTTTTCCAATGTTTTTGCCAAACCTTTTGATAAAGCTTAGCATAAAGTGCTTCTGCCTTTATCTTAACATTTTCAGGAGCTTTATCTAAGGAGCGGATGCTACGAATCAAATTATTCATCCCTTTTTCTATTTCATCTGGATTCCAGGTAATAGGGGAAAAAACATCAGGTTGGCGGCTACTTGCCCACCACCAGGTGCATGAAGCGAGTCCTTGGTCAAGGTGTTTTCTAGCCCAAAAATTTTTTTTGTCTGAATTGTATTTTTTATTGGCCCTCATGGCAACTTCAGCTAATTGCCAAAGCATTTGGTGTAGAGTATTCTTGGGATCTTTCCAGAGTGGAAAAGGGTTGTCGTCTAATTCTTCATTAAGAGTTTCCCAGGTGGTTTCCCTTAAGGACATTTTTTTACCGGCTGGTAGTCTAGTTATCATTTCTGAGACAAAAATAGTTTCAATATTTTTATTTTTTAAAACCTGGTTAGTGCTATCCACCTCGTCTTTGTGATGGTGCCCATACATTTCCCCGTCAGTAGCAGTAATCACATATTGATCAGTGGCATATTTTTTCTTTAACATGTCTGAGACAGCATCAAAGGGATAGGCTTTGGAATGCTGACGGTTTCTAAAAACTATTTTAAGACCAGTTTTTTCGTCTACATGGGATTTTCTTAGGCGGTCATTGTGGGGATTGTGAATATCGTCCAAAATAAGCCATTGATAACCAAGGTCTTTAACAATTTTTCCCACACGTTGACTATAGGCCATTTCTGGACAGTAAAATCCACTGGGCTTAAAAAGTTTACCAAAATGTTTAGTTAATATTTTTTTGTTAAGATTTATTTGATGGATTATTTCTTCAGTTGGCAAAAGAGGGAGAATAGGGTGATACATGGCTGTGCCTAATAATTCTATTTGGCCAGCTTTAACTAGTTTTTTAAATTCTAAAATAGTCTTTTTAAACCCACACTCAACTAATAATTCAAGGAGTGAACCAGTTAAGTTAATGGATATTTTAGTTTTGGGATTTTTTTTCAGAAAACTAATAATAAATTGATAACTTTCTTTATCAATTTCTTTAACTAAAAGTGGATTTTGAAAAGGGGGCTGGTATAAATGTAAAAAATTTGCCCAAACAATTTTCATGAAATGTAATATTAAAAATTATTTACTATTTTGACGCTGTTCCAGGGCTTTTTCGTAAAGGGTCATATAGCGGTTAGCTGGAATTTCCCAATCAAAAGATTTGTTCATGGCTTGAAAGACAAGATTGTTCCAAATATTAGTGTATTGATAAGTTTCCATGGCTCTAATCAGGGCAATTAGGAGTGATTTTTCATCATATTTTTTAAAGACAAAGCCAGTTCCTCTTTTGCTGGCTGGGTCATAATCCTCAACAGTATCTACCAGGCCACCCGTTGCCCTAACGACCGGTAAGGCTCCATAACGCATACTTTTGAGTTGTCCCAGACCGCAAGGTTCGAATCTAGAGGGCATTAGTAGCATATCAGCACCTGCTAGGAGATGGGTTTCTTCTTTATGAATAAATTTAGTAAAAACAAATTTCTGAGGATGTTTTTTCTGGAGTTGTTTAAAATTGGTGCCATATTTTTTTTCAGCTACATCTCCAAAAATAATAAATTGAACATTTCTTTCCAGGATAGTTTCAGCAACTTTTAGGAAAATATCAAAACCCTTTTGTTCGGTGACTCTAGAGTTAGTGACTATTAAAGGAGTCTTTGGAGAAATAGGTAAGCCGTATTTTTTTTGAATAGCTTTTTTATTTTTGGGTTTTTGTTTGTGAAAGCTTCCGGTTGTGTAATTAGAAAAAAGACCCGGGTCAGTTTTTGGATTGTAGTCAGTGTAGTCAATCCCATTGGTGATTCCAAAAAATCTGCCTTCTTTGTCTTTATTTTTTAATATTCTATAGACTTGGAGTCCAAATTCTGGAGTCAGAATTTCTTTGGCATATTGTTCTGAGACAGTGTTGACAACGTCAGTTCTTAAAATAGCTCTTTTCATAAAATTAATATATGGTAGGGCATTTTTATCATCAAAAGAGGGTAAGCCGGTGTGGCCAGTGTCTTGCTTTGATTTTTCAACCTCCCACCAGTTTTTTGGACCTTGAAAAAGAAGATTGTGAACTGAAAAAACACAGCCAACATTTTTGAAAAGTTCTTCATCGCGGAATCGTTTTTTTAGAAAGTAGGGAACTAGTCCGGTTTGCCAATCGTTAGCATGGATGATGTCAGGCTTAATGTTTTTAAATCTCAGGAGATGGATAACAGCAGAACAGAAAAAATAATATCTTTCTCCGTTGTCGCCCACGTTTCTTAGGTTGTAGATTTTACTGCTTTTTCGATTAGAAAAAAACTTAGGAAAGTCAATAAAGTAAACTGGTAGATCTTCGGATAAATAACCACGCCAAAAATCAGTTTTAATAACTATCTTGTCACTCATCCTGATAGGAAAGCCTTTGGCAACCTGTTCTAACTTATGTTTTTTAACATCAATTGACCCATAGAGGGGGGTAATTACGATTACCTGGTTTCCTAATCTCTGGAGAGCTTTTGGTAGGGAGCGTGAGACATCAGCCAGACCGCCTTGTTTTGAAAATGGATCAACCTCAGCAGAAATAAAGACAATTGTTTTGCTCATTATAAAAAAATTATTTATGTTAAATATCCTAACTCTTTGGCAGCAAAGATAAACATAGCATGTGACCATGCTAAGGGTTTGATGCCTTGACGGTAGTCAACAAAAATTTGTTCAGCTATCATACCGTCATCTTTAATTCGATCAACTACCCATTTAAAATAGTGTTTAGCCATTTTTTCGTTACCTGCCTTTATATACGCTAAGCTCATCCAAAAATTACAAATTGGCCAAGCCCCACCACCCTCACCCGAAGTCCCTTCGCCATCGTAATAATCAAATTGAAATCTTTTTACTCCACCGTCAAAGACCAGCTCTTCTTCAATCTTTTTGATGGTGTTTTTGAATCTTTCGTCCTTAGCTTCAATAATTTCAAAAGGCCAAGCTAGCCCCAGGACCGAGGCGTCAATATTGAGATCGTCAATTATGCCATGATTTCTCAAAAAATATTCTTTATCTTCTAAGTATGCTTCATTTATTAGATTAATCATTTCATTGGCAGCTTTTTCCCATTTACTATTTTTAAAAATAGCGTGTGCACAAAGTAGCCCCCTAGCGCAAGCTGCCAAGGTGTAGGTATAATTGTTTTCAACTTTGGTTGAAGTTCGACGATACCAATTTTCCCACAAATCAGCTGAATTTTTGAAAAAATATTTACCATGCCAATCTTCAGTCAGACCATCAGCCAACCTTCTTATTAAGGCCTCATATTTACTAGCTTGATTGGGATCGTGATTATAAATTTCCCAAATTGCCCAGAGGGTTGTCCCAGCTTGGTCAGGTTGATATTGTTTGCCAGCTTTACGACCATTGGTTGAATAGTGCTGATAAAGAGTGCTTTCTTTTTTAAAATCCTCAGGTCTTTCTAAAAGCCAGTCAAAATATGGTTCTTGAATATCATTGATACCAATTAGTTTAGCAGCTACACAAATATAAGCTGCGTCTCTGGGCCAGACATAGTGATAATTTTTAGCATGTCGGTCGTAGTATTTTTTATCAGTGTTAGCAGCGACTATAGCACCATTTTCCAAAGCTGCATCTCGAATAACCTTTTCACTAATTTTTAAGATGTGTTTTATTTTTTCTTGATAAGTCATAAAAATATATTTAACTAGCTGCGATAGCTAGGGCCAAAGCATCAGCTGCATCATCGGGTCGGGGAATATTTTTTAATTTTAAAACAGTTTTTACCATTTGTTGGACTTGGGCCTTGTCAGCTTTACCATAGCCAGTGATTGATTGTTTGACTTGAAGGGGGGTGAGCTCAATAATCTTTATTTTTTTTCTAGTTAACTCCATGAGAATAACGCCTCGAGCTTGACCAACCAAAAAAGCTGTTTTAGCGTTGTTACAAAAAAATAATTCTTCGACAGCAGCTTGTTCAGGTTGGTACTCTTTGATTAATTTTTTAATATCTTCAGCTATTTGGACTAAACGTTCAGGAAAAGGTGTTTGTTTTTCAGTTTTGATGATTCCCCAGTCAACAGCTATTAGTTCATTTTTTTTCTTGGTTACCACACCCCAACCAGTAGTTGCTAACCCTGGATCAATGCCTAAATAGTTTTTTTTATTCTCCTTGGGCATTGGTGTAGTAATTAGCAACATCATCAGATTCTCCCAAAGCTTCAAATATTTTTTCTATCTTTTCTTTAGCTTCAGGGGTAATAGCTATTTCATCTTTAGCAATCAGATTCAGATTTTGTTCGTTTATTGTGATTTTATTTTCTTTAAGCTGATTAGCTATTTGATTGAGTTTTTTGGGGTCAGTATAAATCCAGAGCTCATTACCAGCTTCTTCAACATCTAGGGCGCCAGCTTCAATTGCAATTAGTTGAATTTCATCACTAATTTGGCTATTTTTAGCTAAATTAATTTCTAAAACGCCTTTTTTTTCAAATAACCAGGCAGCGCTTCCTGGAGCTCCTAGTGAACCACTATGTTTTGTAAGCAAGGCTTTTATGTCAGAAACTGTACGATTGGTGTTGTCAGTTATGGTTTCAATGATAATTGCGACTCCTTCAGGCCCATAACATTCATAAGTAGCTTCTTCAAGCTGGGTCTCACCAGTGTTGCCTGCTCCGCGATCAATAGCCCGTTGGATATTGTCTTTGGGCATATTAGCTGATTTTGCTTTATCTATGGCTAACTTTAGCTTAAAATTCATCTCTTGGTCCTCTCCCTCTCGAGCTGCAACAGTAATATTTTTAGCTAATTTAGTAAAAATATTAGCGCGTTTGGAATCTAGCGCGCCTTTTTTTCTCTTAATTGTCGCCCATTTGGAATGTCCTGACATATAAGCTTAGTATAGCATAAAAAAGCCAATAAATCAACAAAATTTGGTTGACATTTTGTAAATTGAGTGATAATATTTTTTATTGAGGAACATTAACAAAAAGGAGAAGTAAAGTGAAAAGATTATTTCTTGCCCTGTGTCTTTTGGTCGTTTTGTTGTTTACAACAAACGCAATGGCAACGGACTTTGAGCCATTGCTCGAGCTGAAATTGGCTGAACAGGAAAATGGGTACCTCACTGAGGATCAGTGGTCCCAATATTCGTCAAGCTTCCCTTATCCAGCTATGACTGAGACTGTCGTGGTTGTGAAGATTGACGGCACTGAATACAATCGGGATATTCCAGGCGACGACATCTTGAGTCTGGGAAATAACACCCTGGTTTATTACAGCAACGATCGCTACGGTCATTTGCAGGCGCGACTCATTGCACCAGGAATCATCATTGATTTTCGTGTTTATGAGCCAATGGCGGATTATACCGGAGGCTATGGATGGGGCAACGATCCTATTCGTTTAACGATCGCTGATGCGGTTAATGTGGCTATGGTCCATACCTCTGGCGTGTCTACGGAAACTTTCTATCGTGGGCCAGTCCAACTTACTCAACTCCTTAAGGGTATGTACCCTGACTTCGTCAAAAAGTGCCAAATATTGTCTGCTCAAGCATATTGGCCAATGGGTTTTGACATTTCGACGTTCGAGATGAAAGTTTGTCAGTTGCCTTTCCAGAAAATTGCCCAAGCTGAAGTAGGTCATGTTGCAGACAGCTACATCATGAAGGGTCGTGGTTGGACTGGTGCTGAGCTGTTTTCGCCTCTCAAGAGCGGTCAAGGCCAAATTAAGGTCAATGGGTTGTTTGAGTTGGGTGACAAGGTCTTCACCATGATCAAGACAAAAAATCGTCCGAACCAAAGTTTTTTTCAGGAGCTCGACCTGGCGGCTCGAGACAAAAACAGTTTTGCCAATCTGTATGATTGGGGTCCTCGCTACAAATTTAGCTTTTCCCTTGATCGTGAGCAAGATTCTTGCGAATCTGCTATTGAAGGGATTGAAAAGGCAATTGCTACTGCAAGTGCTACTAGAAATCATCTTGACTTAAGAGTTTGCAGGCGCGATTGGCTTAGTTTGTACTATTACAGGAGTCAAATGGGTTTTAAATGGTCGTGGAAACTCAAGCGACTTGAGAAAAAATATGTTAAGCTTCTTTACGATCTGTATATTGAAAACCATATGAACAACCGGGCTCAAGAGCTCAAGAACTCTATGGTTGACAACAATTAGTAGCTTTAACCCGCACCCCCTAAAGGTGCGGTTTTTATTTTTATAAAATTAATAATAAGCTATACTGTAAGGAGTAAGATACATTTAAAAGTTGGGGGGGTAAAATGCCAAAAAAATGGCTTAATGTTGACTGTTTTTGGTGTCAGGGGAAAATAATAACCCCTTGTATAGAAACAATCTTCTGGCAGGCAGGCCAGTTAGGTGTCGTGATTGGTAAAAGGGTCTGGGTAAGCTTACCTTGTTGCCACCCCGAACTTTTGAGCTGGGATGAAGTATCTGATCGTCTAAAAGAGATGATTGCTTGAACATTGTTAACCGGTTTGATTTCAGGCCGGTTTTTCCTAGAAAAAAACTCAAAATTTAAGTATAATAATATATATAACTCTTAAAAGTTTTTTTATGAACAAACTTGATAAATTAGATTTATTTGAAAAATTAGATGTATCTAAAATGCGAGATTCTATCAGTGATTTGAGCAAACAAGTCGGACACGCTTGGCAAGACACTCGAAAAATTAATGTTCCAGAAGATTATGACAAAATAAACAAAATTGTTGTTTCAGGCATGGGTGGCTCAGCCTTAGGAGCTGACATAACTCGTCATGTTTTTTCAACCCAGCTCAAGCATCCTCTTTGGATAGTTAATAATTATGACTTGCCAGAATTTGTTGATGAAAAGACCCTGGTTATTCTTTCTTCTTATTCTGGAACTACTGAAGAGACTCTTAATACTTTTGAACAGGCATTAGATAAAAAAGCTAAAGTCATGGGTATTACAACTGGTGGCAAGCTCAAAGAATTTTTTGAAGAAACAGGTTTGCCATACTACAATATCGATCCACAATATAATCCTTGTGATCAGCCACGAATGGCTTTGGGATATTCTATTATTGGCCAATTAGGTTTATTGGAAAGAGCTAGGTTGATCAGCGTCACGAATGAAGAAATATCAGGCGTTGTTGCCATGCTCGAAGGGCTAAATCATGAATTAAATTTTGAAGTTGAAACAAAAGACAATTTAGCTAAGCAGCTTGCTGAAAAATTGCACGACAAGATACCGGCAGTGGTTGCTTCAGATTTTTTAGCTGGCAATGCCCACGCTCTAGCTAATCAGATTAATGAAAATGCTAAACAGTTTTCATATTTTTATTTAATCCCTGAGTTAAATCATCATTTAATGGAAGGCTTAGCTCATCCAAATCCTGGAATTAGTAATGTAAGCTTTCTTATGTTTGAATCAGAATTATATCATCCTCGAACTCAAGTTAGATATCAAGTAACAAAAAAAATAATTACAAAAAACAAGGGTAGTTATCAAGAAGTAAAACTAACTCAAAAGACCAAGCTTTTACAATCATTTGAAATGTTAATTATTGGTAGTTACACTGCTTATTATATGTCGATGTTAAACAATCTTGACCCTTCCCCAATTCCTTTTGTTGATATGTTTAAAGACGAGCTTAAAAATGCCCAATAAAAATAAACTATTCGTAAATATTAAAAAACTAGTTTCTGAGCCTTTGTTTCAGGGACTTGTTTTATTTGCTTTAGTCTTTGCTTTATTTTTGTGGTTTGGGGCGAGTAGTTATTTTCCAGATCCAGATTCTTTTTATCATGCCAAGATTGCTGAATTGCTGTCACAGGGAGAGTTTCATCAGACTTTACCTTGGCAGCAATTTACCGTGCTCAAAGATTATGGAATAGATCAGCATTTTTTGTGGCATATTTTTTTAATTCCTTTTGTGTGGTTGCCTTTTCCTTTTGGGATTAAGTTTTCAGTGGTGATTTTAGCGAGTGCTGTAATCTTGGCTTTTTATTTTTTATTAAAAAAGCAAAAAGTACCGTATAGTTGGTGGTTGACTTTATTGTTGGCAACTTTGACTCCTTGGACTTTTCGAATTAATTTAGTTAAAGCTAATACAACTAGTCTTTTGTTTTTATTATTTGGCTTGTATTTTATTTTTAAAAGTAAAAAAACTAAATGGGATAATTTAGCTATATTTTTACTAGCCTTTTTTTATGTTTGGGCTTATGGCGGTTTTATTTTGCTGCCTTTTTTTGTCGGACTTTATTGGCTAATATCCAGTCTGCTTGAGGCTGTAAAAAGCGAGTCGAATCCTAATAAATTTTTTTCTTGGCTTTGGCAAAATTTTAAATTTTTTCTAAAAGCTGCTTTTCAAAAAAGTAAAATATTTTTTATTATAAGCTCTGGTGCAGGTATGCTCGCCGGAATTATTATTAATCCATTTTTTCCTAAAAATTTATTATATTGGTGGGATCAGCTTATTCAGATTGGGATTGTTAATTATCAAGACAAGATCGGAGTGGGTGGTGAATGGTATCCATATCCAATTTTTGATTTAACTGCTGGTAATATTGTTTTAGTAATTTTGTTGTTTGTAGCTTTGGGCGGATTTTTTGTCAAAATAAAAAAGCAAACAGCTGCGAGCTGGACTAGTTTATTATTGGCTATATTTTTTACTTGGTGGAACTTGAAATCTCGACGTTATGTTGAGTATTCAGTGCCTTTTGTGGCTTTGTTTACAGCCTTAAGTCTTAGGGACTCTTTTAGCTTTTATAAAGTAAAAGATTTTTACAAAACATTTTTAAAGTATTTTAAAAGTAAAAAAATTGTTTTAAGTTTAATTGTTTTAGCCTTGTTGCCAATTATTGTTTTGAGTCTTGGGATAACCATCAAAGAACAGCAATCAACCAAGCGTGATTTATCACACGGTATTCAGGCTGATAAATTTTTAGTGAGTATGACTTGGCTAAAAGAAAATTCTAATCAAGGTGAGATAGTTTTGCATTCAGATTGGGATGAGTGGCCACTTTTGTTTTTTCACAATACTCATAATTATTATATTGTGGGTCTGGATCCAACCTTTATGTATAATTATGACCAAGATTTGTATTGGAAGTGGGTAAATATCACTCTGGGAAAACAAAAAACAGATTTGTGTACGATTATCCCAGAAGATTTTAAGGCTGGTTATGTTTTTTTAGAAACAGATCATACTGGCATGGATAATAATGTTAATAATGCGGGTTGTTTTGAATTGGTTTACGAAGATCAGGAAGCTAAGATTTATAAAGTTATTGTAGGCCAAGATGAAAGAGCTGATTAAATCAATCTCAAGAAAAGAAAAAATCATCGTTTGGGTGATAATATTTGCCCTTGTGATTTTGTTAATTTTGCCTTTTGTTTATTTGTTTGTCACCGCCCCAGTTGGTTATCAATGGACTGGTTTACATACGATGACTCCAGGAGATTTTAATAATTATTTTGCTTATTTTGAGCAAATTAAAGATGGTCATTATTTATTTATAGATCACTACACCTCAGAAGAACAGTTGAGAAATATTTTTAAGCCCGAGTGGCTGGCTATTGGTTTGGTTGGAAAGTTGTTTAATCTAGACAATCGTTTGTTAATGCAATTGGCTAGAAGTATTTTAATTATTCCATTTTTATGGATTTTGTATTTGTTTATAAGCTATTTTTTCAAAAGTTTAAAAAAAAGGATTGCTAGTTTTATTTTTTTAGTTTTTGCTTCGGGCCTTGGCTTGGTGCCATTGTTACTTTTTCAGACAGACAATTCTATGGATTTGTGGGTGCCAGAGATAAATGTATTTTTAACTTCATTAAATTCACCACATTTAATTTACTCTTTTTCTTTGCTTTTGTTGGTTTTTTTGTTTGTTTTTTTGGGATGGGAAAAAAACAAGGGGTCATATTTTATTTACGCTGGCTTGTTGGCTAATTTATCGTTTATCTCACATCCTTTTAATTTGCCGACAATTTTTGGGGTGACTGGCGCGATAGTATTGTATAAGATTGTCAAAAATAGAAAAATATTTATTAGCTTTTTTTATAACTGGATTTTATTTTGTCTTGTGACTTTGCCGTCGTTGGGTTATCTTGTTTATTTGTTTATGTTTGACGTCCCTACTCAAATAAAGGCAGTCCAAAATGAATGCTTGACAACCCCTCTTTGGCAAACAATCTTTAGTTATGGCTTTATTTTGGTGTTTGCTATTCTTGGAGTAGTATTTATTTTTAAATATAAAAAAGTAATTCCGGAAAAAATTAAATATTTAATAATTTGGGCAGCCTTACAATTTGCTTTAATATATTCACCTGTTGTTTGGCAAAGAAGAATGACCGAAGGTTTGAGTATTCCCCTGGGGTTATTAGCAATTATTGGAATTTTTTATTTAGCCAGGCTAATTAAAAAAAAGAAATTTAAAGTATTTGAAACATTAAATAACAAATTTTTAATTATAGCGGTATTTATTATTATTTTTTGTCTTTCAAATATTGTTGTTTATTCTAATGATTTTAAAATACATCAAACCCAACGTAGTGAAAATTATGTTTATGCTCCTGATTATATTTATGATAGCTTTGATTGGTTTGATAAAAATCTAAAAGAAAATGATATTATATTAGCTGATCCATTCGTCTCTAATTATATACCTGGTCGAACTGGTAATATTGTTTATGCTGGTCATGGCGTGGAGACCTTGTATTTTCAAGCAAAAAAATATCAAATAGTTTGGTTTTTCAAAGAAGAGACAGCCTTAGAGGAAAAAATAGAATTTTTATCAAAAAATTTTATAGATTATATTTTTTTCTCTGATTATCCAATTGTTTTAGGAGAAGATTTTTCTGTTCCAGAATTTTTAAATAATAAAAAATATTTTAAGCCTGTTTTTGAAAAACAAGGTATAATAATCTATGAGGTTGTTAGTCATGTTATTTTGATAGATTAAAAAAATTTATCATTATCAAAAATAAATGAAAATAGTTATTGTCATTCCAACTTATAATGAAAAAGAAAATTTAGCCAATTTGGTTACTATTATTTTTCAGCATAAATTAAATTTACAAATAATTGTTGTTGATGACAATTCGCCAGATGGCACGGGAAAGATCGCTGATGTTTTAGCAAGTAATTACCCAGTTGAAGTTGTTCATCGTCAAGGTAAACAAGGATTAGGAACTGCTTATCGAGTTGGTTTTCAAAAAGCTCTAGAACTAGATGCTGATTTGATTTTTGAAATGGATGCTGATTTTTCTCATGATCCAAAGTTAATCCCAGCTTTTGTAAATATGATTCAACAAGAAAATTGTGCAGCAGTGGTTGGCTCGAGAAGAATTAAGGGTGGTAAAATAATAGGTTGGAGTTGGTTGCGCCATTTTGAAAGTTCAGGAGCGATGTGGTTTTCTCGAGTTGTTCTTGGTCTAAAAACTAAAGATGTTACCTCAGGTTATAAGTGTTATACGCAAGCAGCGGTTAGATATTTATTAGCTCAGGGTGTTGGTATCAAGAGCAGTGGCTATGCTTTTCAAGAGGAAACTATTTATCGTCTGGAAAAAGCTGGTTTGAAAATAGCTGAAATTCCTATAATTTTTCAAGATCGCAAATTAGGCAAGTCTAAGCTTTCTAAAAAAGATATTGTTAATTTTTTTACTACTATTTTTAGATTAAAAAATGAAAGAGTTAATTAAGTCCATCTCTAAAAAAGAAAAAATCATTATTTGGTTAATGATTTTTTCTTTAATTATTGCTTTTGCGATTCCATATTTTTATCTTTGGAAGACTGCCCCACCTGATCATACTTGGTCAGGCATCCATGTTCTTACGGGCGGAGATTATAACCACTATTTTGGATTTATTGAGCAAGTCAAGGATGGACATTGGTTGTTTGTAGATCACTATAATTCTGAAGGTCAGATTAGAAATATTTTTCGTCCGGAGTGGCTAGTGACTGGCTTAATAGCAAAGTGGTTTCAGCTCAGTAATTCGTTTGCTATGCACCTGATGGCTAGTTTGTTGATAATTCCTTTTTTTTGGGCGTTATATTTTTTAATTGCTTATTTTTTTAAATCATTCAAAAAAAGACTAGCAGCCTGGTTGATGATTTTGTTTGCTTCTGGGATGGGAGTTTTTAGTTTTTTTGTGATTGGTATACAGGATTGTATAATGGGATATTTTTTCATTGCCCCATGGATTTGTGGGTTTCAGAAATAACAGTTTTTTTGAGCGCTTTTAATTCTCCCCATTTTATTTATTCGTATACTCTTTTGATATTTATTTTGCTTTTTTTGTTTTTGGGTTTTGATAAAGGGCGTTTACGCTATTTTATCTATGCTGGTTTATTAACAAATTTAATTGTTATTTCTCATACTTTTAATTTGCCGACCATATTTTTAGTAAGTGGCATGATAGTTTTGTGGCGGGTAATCAAAAATAAAAGCTTATTAATTAGACCGGTTTTAAATTATATTATATATTTGTCATTAATAATTCCTTCGTTAGGCTATGTTTTTTATTTATTCTTTTTTGATCAAATAAATATTGATAAGGCTGCTCAAAATACTTGCTTGACCGGGAGCTTGCTCTTGTCTTTGGTCAGTTATGGCTTGTTGTTTGTTTTGGCTGTAGTCGGTATCATATTTATTTTAATAAAAGGAAAAAAATTACCCAATCGTTTTGGATATTTAATTATTTGGGCAATTATTCAGACATATCTTATTTATTCACCAGTGGTTTGGCAACGTCGAATGACTGAAGGCCTAGGGATTGCTTATGGATTATTAGCCATTGTGGCCATCTTTTATTTAGCCGAGTATTTGGGTAAAAAATATCCTAAATTTTTTGAAATATTTAAAAATCCTTTTCTTTTATTATTTCCTTTTGTTATATTTTTTGCATTATCCAATCTTTATGTTTATAGCAATGATTTTTTAGTACATGGCGCTGACTTAAATACTTACCATATATATTACCCAAATGAGTGGCAGGAGACATTTGATTGGTTAGATCAAAATACAGATCAAGACAGTTTTGTTTTAGCCCACCATTTTATGGGGAGCTATTTAGCTGCTAATACCGGAATGACTGTTTATATTGGTCATCCTATTGAAACCTTGGATTACAATTCTAAAAAAATAAAATCAAATTGGTTTTTTAGTGACCAAGGGACTCTCAGCGAAAAAATAGATTTTTTAGTGATTGAAAATTTAGACTATATTGTTGTGACAAAATATCCATTTTCTCTAGTGGGTGAGGATAGAATGGATAGGACTATTTTGCAAAATAAAGAATATTTTAAATTTGAATTTAGTTCACATGATACAGCTGTTTATCGATTGATAAAAAAAACATTACCAAGCCCGAGCTGTAATTGTGGGCGATAGATTATAGAGTGAGAGTGATTTGTTCACCTAGTCGGGTGAATTTTGTATTAGTGATATCAATAGAATTAATACTGACTACTGTCATCGCCCCGTCATCTAGTTGAATTATTTGAATTTTTATTTCACAATTTGAGCATTTTTTTGGTAAAACAAAATTATAATCACTCAGCAATAATGTGTTGGGTGTTAGGTCGTCTGGTAGAAAAAAATAAAAAGCCACTGGAAAAAATTCTTGTGCTAAAAGCTTGTTTTTTTGCCAGGTTTCAGCTAAAAGTAAATATTTATCGCTTGCCAAGTTGTTTAATGCAAATTGTAATTTAATTTGCAGCTCATTATCGTGAGTAGTTTTTTCAAGTAAGCTCAAATTATTTTTGACAAAAAAGTCATCTGAGCTTGTCTCAGTTTGGTAATAAATAGGCTTGGCTTGTGGATTTTTTTCAAGATAAAGCTGGTTGTTTTTAAATGAAATTGGAGCTAAATTTTTAGTGCTTAAAAAGTTTTTTATATTAGTGATTCCAGTTTTAAAATCAGCCTGACGATCTTTAGCTGCTATTTGTAGTAAAATTAGGTCATGGAAATCAAGAATAGCTTTGTTGATTTCTGGATCAATCACAAAAGGTTTGTCAGAAAATTGTTGTGTTCCTTCATAAATATAGTGCCAGGAATAGACATTTTTTCGAGAGGAAAGATTAGGTAAAACATCAAAACTAGCAACTACTTTATCCTCAGCATTAACCTGGTTAATAAAGTCATTTTTAATAGCAATTTCTTGGAGCCTGATCTGATCAAGATTTAAAACATCTTTAACAAAAGGAATTAGTGGTCCTAGGGTCAACATTCCATAAAAAATAACACTTAAAGCGACGAGGCTATATAAGACAGGATTGTTGCTAATGCTTTTGGTGTATTTGTTTTTTTGATTATAGATATTTTTTATGCCATATAAAGTAGCCAAGCACAGCCAAGGAATTATTAGGGATAAGTAATGGGTTTTAATAGTTGTTTGGGTGCCAGATTCAATTAATAATAATTGGGCCCAGATAAAAATTGATGGTAAGAGATAACGAATTTTAAATAGAGGTAAAAAAGCCAAGGAGCCAAAAACAAATAAGAGCATTTTTAAGTCAGACAGAGAAATAAAGTTGCTGAAAAAATGCCAAGGGTGTAAAAAGACAGTTTTAATCATTTCCAGGGGGCTGTTACCTAGCCATGCATAATAAGCTAAAAATTTATATTCTCCATAACCTGAAAAAATGCCAGAAATTTTAAAGGCGGCTATAAACCAGCCTAAAGAAATTAAAAAAGTCAGTAAAAACCA
>Ga0208769_1000201_pt1 | contig 32066 bp, 29 predicted proteins | sample AntAceMetag02UKC_FD_184768 | JGI IMG/M metagenome (GOLD analysis project Ga0208769, IMG submission 184768) | Saline lake microbial communities from Ace Lake, Antarctica- Antarctic Ace Lake Metagenome 02UKC (SPAdes) (version 2) | ecosystem: Environmental > Aquatic > Non-marine Saline and Alkaline...
TTCTTCGTCGTGGGGTCCAGAGGAATGATTTACTTTTGGTTGTTCAAGCATTGAACATATTGTAAACTTCTTACCTATATGTGTCAAGGGAAAAGGAGGCAACTCCCTTTTTCTCCCAACCAACTGCTAACTGTTGTCTCCATGAGTAGTTTGTTAGAGTGCCGTCCATGGAACAGCGTATATATTCGATGCCACCGGATAAATTTTATTTCCTGTATAAATAATGATACCCCTTGAAACCCGCGGATGAGATTTTAAAAAAATTCGCATCTGCTTGGTATCGCTAAAAGTAATGCCCGCGGAGGATTTTACCTCCACACCGATAGCCCTACCCGGAGCGGAAATAACAAAGTCGACCTCGATATCCTGAGTTTTCGGTTTCCAATAAAATATTTCCGGCGGCACAACTTGTAAAGACGTCCATGACAAAATCTGTTGTAAAACAAAATTTTCAAAATACCGCCCTTTTACTCGAGGCCTTTTAAGCTCCGCGGATGAATAAATTCCTGCTAAAAAACACGCCGTACCCGTATCAAACCAAAAATATTTTGACCGCTTATATGCCCTCTCTGCCTTATCAACGTATCCTTTCAATTCGCATAATAAATTTGTATCGTTAAGTAAGCTCATATATCTGCTAATATTTTCCCGGGTTTCACCGCATTTTTTTGACAGCTCCTCCTGCACAGATTCCCATCCTGTTGCTTGTGAAAGAGCCTCCATTAAACGGCGAAAATGTTCCGGGTGCCGAACCTTAACTAAGTCCTGAATATCACGCTGAATATAAGTATCAATATACCCACTTAGCCGTTCAACAGCAGCCTTATTATTTTGGGCCAGTACTACACCCGGCAAACACCCTCTCCACACAATATGTTCCGTATTAGTACACATTTTAATATCCGCGGATTTGACTTCCTTGCCAGCCCAAACTTCATCAAGAATACCTTCCTCTACAGGTAATCCCTGTAATTCTCTATAGGCAAATCCCGTCAGATGTAAATATTTTGCCCTGCCTGCCAATGTTTCCCTGGGGCTTTGTCTTAGCGAAATGTTGCCGGAGCCGGAAAGAATAAACTTTCTATGCCGCTTTGATTTATCAACAAGGTATTTGACTGTTAACAAGAGTTCGGGACATCTCTGCGCCTCATCAATAATTGTTGGAGTATCTTCCCATAATAAACCTTTAGGATCTTCTTTTGCCTGGCCTAAGGCATCAGGGTCATCTAAAGTTATATATCGCCAACCTTTTAAAAATTCCGCATGCTCCAATAATGTACTTTTACCGACTTGCCTGGGGCCGGTTAAAATAACTACCGGATGAGACGTGAGCACCGTTAAGATTCTTGATTCCAGCCATCTCGAAATATATTTCATTTAAAAAAAATCACCTCCACGCGCAATATGAGACTGTTACAAAATGCAACAGTCTCTGATTACACAGATTAAATTTCGATTACACTGATTAAAAACATTAACTTTTTATCGATGTAATCATTTTTTAATCGTTAAAATCAAGCGCTGGTGCTATTATGCAACAGCGCCAATATACCATAAAATTATGCACAAAACAACATAATTTTATGCACAAATCGTCACGAAAACCGGGTCAACTCCCTTTTTCTCCAAACCAACTACTTAGATTAAAAAGTAAATCAATTGAGGGAGGCGGAATTCTTTTTATCATTGTTACAATAACCCCATAAGAAATAACGGCCGTTTAATCCCATCAGTTTCAGCTGAATCGATTAATATCATCTTCTTATTTCCTTTTATTCCTTTAAACTGTTGACGGCCTTTACCTTTACCTTTACCTTTACCTCCAACTTCTAGAATAATGCTTTCACCTTCTGCCTTAATCAAGAAATCAGGCGTTTTTGCGCCTCGTTTTGTTTTAAGATAACTAAAAGCCCAGCCTTTCATTCGCAGTATCTCGGCAAAAAAGTCCTCACGAATTGCCCCGATTGCTTCATCATAGCTTTTATAGAGTAAACGAAACGGCAGATACATAAGAATCTTCGGCTCCTTAAGGACATTCGTTCCTTCAGGAAACACTGGATTCAGCACAAAAGCCTTCTCAAGCAAATGAACATACTGCTCTGCCTTATATTTGGTAATACCGACATTCTTAGATACCGAAGTAAAATTTATTCCATCGACGGGAGACTTTCCGATGAATTTAAGAGTTTTTTCAATATCATTAAGTTCATCAACCTGCAATCCGGCAACTGACGGGATATCTTTTCGGATGGTTTTCTCAAGAATATTTTTCAAAATAGAGTATATATCCGCTTCTTCAAGTGAAAACGGCAATAATCCCCCTTTTAGATAATCTTCGAATAAATATTCATAGCGCAGATATTCGCTTGGCCATTGTTTTTTTATAATCTTATCTAAGGTTAACGCCGGTAAGGAAACATCTTCCTTGAAAAAAAGATATTCTCTAAAAGAAAAAGGATACAAATAGAGCAGTTTAACCCGCCGGGAAAGATCATATGAAGATTCAAATATCGACAAAGATACGGAACTGGTAAATATTAACTTAATGTTAAGAAAATCAAATATCTTCTTTAGTTTTTGTTCATACTCTTTTTGAAAATGTACGTCATCAAGCAATAGCAACTTGACTTTATAGCGCTCAACCAATATCTTAACAATCTCAAATAAATTATTCTCCTCAAGAGTATCTGCTGATAAATAAAAGGAGTTTTTTGTCTCGATTGCAATTTGCTTGAGTAATACTGTTTTTCCAACCCCCCTTGGGCCTACCATGCCTATGAAATGTTTACCCTTTTCGGAAATAATCTGATTATGGAGTTCCCTTTTCTTAAGATATTGCTTTCCATCTTCTCTAGCAAGCTTATCTAATTCTAAAAACTGATTTAAATTCATGTTTATAACTTATCACATAATAGACATCTTATCAAATAATTTACCAAAATGATATACATCTTGTCAAATAATTTCCTCAAATGCACTGTTTCAAGATACGCATTTAAAGACCACTGGGAATGGTCAACTATGGTTGAACATCTTCCGCCTGAAAGTTAGAAACCAAATACAGCGGATATCGGTGAACTTTATTGACCGAATCAAGAGAAAGGTTATTTGCGCTAAAAATTGTTCTGTATTTGGGATGATACTTTTGAGCAAAAATTTTTAGGCTCTTTGCCTGAGTTACCCAGCCTGATTTAATTTCAACAGGCAGAACATTTCCGTTGATTTCTCTTAAAAATTCTACCTCGGCAGATCTTTCTTTCCAACAATACAATTCCTTTACACCCGAGCAAATAAATTCCTGAGCAGCAAAATTTTCCGCAAAGTATCCTTTGTAAAAACCATACTTATATTCCATGATAGACTTTGGAGGCAAATCACTTAAAGCCCCTAATAAGCCGACATCAAAAACATACAGCTTAAAAGTGTTTTCCGTAGTGTATGCGGAAAAGGGAAGCTGTCCGTTATTAACGATATGCGCTTTTAGAATAAGGCCGGCTGAAACCAGCCAGTCGATACTCCCTGCTAATTTTGAATACCTTTTAATTCCGGGAATAATCCCTTTAAACTTAAACTTCCCGGCAGAACCATCGTGCTCCCTAGCCAGCTGCGCAGGAACATTACGCCATAGCCTTTCGATATGCATAGCATTCTGCTTGCCAGAATGTTTTGCTATATCGGCGATATAAGTTAATAGTAAATTATCCTGCTTGTCTCTCACTTTTTGCAAAGCGGTAAACAAATCATCCTTATATTCCACAAAGGTTTTAACAATTTCCGGAAGGCCCCCTACCACAAAGTATATTTTTAATTGTTCCCAAAGCCGGCTATGAATAATTTGAGGTATAGCCTCAAATTTTTTACGGCTTCGAAGAAATTCAAATGATTTGGTATCTCCCTCCCCTTTCAAGAATTCTTCAAATGACATGGGAAACATATTTAAAAATTCGACCTTCCCAACAGGAAAAGATTCATTAGACAACTGGACTCCCAACAGTGAGCCAGCTGCGCAAATGGCCAGTTCCGGTAACTCTTCCTGAAAATATTTTAAGCTGGTTAAGGCCCTGGGAACATTCTGAATTTCGTCAAAAATAACAAGATCATTTTCTTTATCGATGGAGGTGTTAAGATAAAAACTTAAATCCTGAAGTATGTTTTGGGGAGTGAGATTTCCTTCAAAAATCTTGGCCACTTCTTTATATTTCTCAAAATTTAGATAATGCACTCGAGAAAAGCATTCTTTGCCAAAAGCCCGGAGAATGTAAGTTTTCCCAACCTGACGCGCTCCTTTAAGAATGAGCGGTTTCCGATCTTTTTTATTTTTCCATTCTACCAGCTTATTCCATATATCTCTTCTCATATCTAAATTATGCCTTATTTATACACTTTTTGCAAGAACTTTCTGCAATTTTTTTACACTTGTTAGCACGTCTTTTATATGATTGTTTCCCAATACCCCTTTTTTATAATGCTGAATCTGTTTAATATCGATAGGGCGAATTTGTTTAGTCAATGCCTATTATCCAAATTTAGTCGATGTCGGCTGACTATTGGCAGAAGCAGGATTTGTATTGCTGCTTTTGAACGCAAAGATATCATTTTTTCACTATGGTTATGGTAATAACTTACCATAAAAGATTCTTTTGTTAAGCTTTTCTATTCTCACACCTTGTGTAATAGCTCTCTTCTGATTCCCACTATTTATAAAATCTTTTTATAGCTGAGGTTATGTGGCTTATCTCTTTTTCTTTTAAAAAAGGATGGATTGGTAATGACAAACATTTTGCGCAAGCTTCTTTAGCATTTTTAAGGGCTCCCTTACATTTATAACTCTTAAAAGCTTCCATTTGATTTAAAAGCAAGGGGTAGTAAAGGCGTGCGCCTATTCCTTTGGAATTTAGATGCTTGAGAAGTTCATTCCTAGAGGAAGCTTTTATGGTGTATTGGTGGTAAATGTGAGTAGTATTTAGTATCGAGTATCGAGTATGTAGTATTGAGTGTTGGATATCAGGCAAAGGGGGTTGGATTTGGGGGATGTTTTTGAGGGGTTGGGTGTATTTTTTGGCGATTTTTATTCGGGAATTATTAGACTTATCAATATGTTTTAGCTTTGCTAAAAGAACTGCGGCTTGTATTGAGTCGAGCCGAGAATTATAGCCAATAAAAGAGGCGTCGTAATTAGAAGTTTGACCGTGATTTCTTAAGGCTTTTACTAACTTAGCAATGTCTTTATTGTTGGTAGTTATAAGCCCTCCATCGCCAAAGCCCCCTAAATTCTTAGAGGGAAAAAAGCTAAAGGCACCGCAATCCCCAAATGAGCCTGTCTTTTTTTTGCCGATTGATGCTCCAAAACTCTGAGCGCAATCTTCTATAATAAATAAATTATTTTTTTTAGCAATTTTAGAGATTTTACCCATATCACAGGAAAGTCCATAAAGATGAACCGGAAGGATTCCTACGGTATTTTTTGTTATAGCCTTCTCTATGGCTAAAGGATCAATGTTAAAAGTAACCGGGTCTATATCAACAAATACCGGAGTTGCTCCAGCCCTTACAATGCTTTCAGCTGTAGCAATAAAGGTAAAAGCAGTGGTAATAATTTCATCTTTTTTGTCAAAAGATGCTTTCTTCTTTAATTTAAGAGCAAGTGCTTTTAGAGACAAAATTAAAGCGTCAGTTCCTGAAGCAACACCAATAGCATTCTTTACTCCCAAATATTTAGCTACCTTTTCCTCAAATTCACTAACTTTCTGGCTTAAAATCCACTGCTGACTGCCTAAACAATCTTTAAGTTGCTTATCGATATCCTTCTTTAGGAAGGCGTATTCTCTCTTTAAATCAAGCGAAGGTATGTTCATGGTTTAATAGCTAGTATTGAGTATCGAGTATGTAGTATGTAGTTCTCAATACACAATACTCATGACTCAATACTATATACAGTTTTTAAAGTACTCTATAGTTTTCTCAAGCCCTTCCTCCAAAGTGACTCGTGGCTGCCAACCGATCATTCTTTTAACCTTGTCTATGTTGGGTTGTCTTTGCTTTGGATCATCTTCAGGAAGCGGTAATTTTTCTATCTTCGACTTTGAACCGATTAATTTCAAAACTAAATTTGCAAGTTCATTAATTGTAAACTCCTTCGGGTTACCTAAATTTAAAGGTAATTTATAATCAATATTCATCATCTTTACAATTCCTTCAACCAAATCATCAACATAGCAAAAAGAACGTGTCTGAGTTCCCTCTCCATAAATTGTTATGTTTTCTCCTTTTAAAGCCTGAACTATAAAATTAGAGACTACTCTTCCATCATCAGGATGCATATTCGGACCATAAGTATTAAATATCCTTACTACCCTCACGTCAAGACTATGCTGGCGCATGTAGGCATAAGTTATTGCCTCAGCCCCACGTTTGGATTCGTCGTAACAACTCCTCACCCCGATAGAATTTACATTACCCCAATACTCTTCAGGTTGAGGATGTACAAGCGGATCTCCATAAATTTCAGAGGTAGAAGCTAATAAAAACTTTGCTCCTTTTTTCTTAGCTATCCCTAAACAATTATGAGTACCTAAAAGGCCCGATTTTAAAGTCTTTATCGGATAGTTTAGATAATGTTTAGGCGAAGCTAGTGAAGCGAAATGAAGAATCCAATCTAAGTCTTCCTCTATGTATAAGGGGTTTGATATATCCTGTTCGATTAATTTAAACTTTGGGTTACTTTCTAATTCTTCAATATTTTTTCGAAAACCGGTAATAAAGTTATCTACACAGATTACTCTCTTTCCCTCTTCGAGTAACTTCCGGCATAAATGAGAACCGATAAATCCTGCACCGCCTGTAATAAGTATGTTCATAATTTAGTATATAGTATCGAGTATTGAGTATGTAGCATTAAAGTTTCTTTTTCAAACTAACAATCATCCGGCAAATATAATAAATTAACTCAATAATATCTTTCGCTTGTCCATCCTTTATGTATTTTAATTCTTGTGCAATTACTATTTGTGTCTCAAGCTCTGCACAAGAACCCAAAGCTATATTGAGGAATTGTTTATATTCTTTATTATATTTTCTTCTAAACCCTTCTGCAACATTAGATGGAATAGATACAGAAGCCCTTTGCATTTGAGAACTAAGGCCATATCGTTCTTCTTTGGGAAATTCTTTTGTTAACAGATAAGTCTTCTTAACTAATTCTATTCCTTCTTTCCATATTTTCAAATCTCTAAAACTCTTAATCTTCGTTTCCATGTCTTTTTCTTCACCCGATACTCAATACTCACGACTCAATACTATTCCGAAACCATTCTACTGTTTTTTCTAATCCTTTATAAAAATCTACCTTTGGCTGCCATCCTAATGACTTTTTTGCTTTTTCTATGTCAGCGTGAGTCTTTTGTACGTCACCAAGCCGAGAAGAGCAATAATTAGGTTCTGCTGTGCTTTTGGTAATCTCTTTTATATTTTTAAATAAATTATTTACCGAATTAGGAACTCCTGAACCAACATTAAATATCTCTGGACCAATATTATTCTTTTCCAGACACTGGACATTAATATCAACTACATTATCGACATAAATTAAATCTCTTTCTTGTTCTCCATTGCCATATATGGGAGGATTTTCGTTATTTAAAAGACAATTTATAAACTTAGGAACAACAACCGCATATTCATCATCTAAAGATTGACGCGGACCAAATACATTAAAATACCTTAAATTTACAATTTCCATATTATAAAGTTTGCTGAAAACATAGGAATATTGTTCAACAATCAACTTTGTAGCTGCATACGGTGAAATTGGCTTTGCACTCTCACCTTCTTTCGCCGGGAAACTATCTCTCTCCCCATATACAGAACTTGAAGAAGCACAAACTATTTTTTTTATACCTTTATCATTAGCTTTAGAAAAAAGCTTTAACGCTCCAGTAACATTCACATTATTGTATTCTAATGGTTTACTGATGGACTCAGGTACACTTCGTCGAGCTGCCTGATGACTTATATATTCAACTCCTTCCAAGGCGGTATCAAGAATTTTCTCATCAGTAATATCACCCTTTATAAACTTTATTTTATTTTTAGATTTAATTAGATTTTCTAATTTTCCGCTTGATAAATTATCTAAAACAACAACATTTGCCCCCAAATCTACCAATCTATCAACAATGTGAGAACCGATAAAACCGGCTCCACCGGTAACTAATATTTTTTTATCTCTTAAAATCATAATTGATAAATGATAATTGATAAATTAATCATAATCTTGTTACGTTATCGTAGTTTTTCTTGTAAACGTTACGAGCATCAAAAATCAACTTAGCATTTTTTCTTAAAAATTCATAATTAACCTTTGAATGGTTAGTAACAATAACTACACAATCATATTTTTTTAATTTATCGCGGCTTAAAGATACACTCTTTAAATTAATACCCTTAATCTTTAAATGAGGTATCAAGCAATCAGAATAATCAACTTTGGTCTTTCTTTTTTTTAGCTCTTCAATGATATCTAAGGCAGGAGACTCTCTTAAATCTTTTACATCCTTCTTGTAAGTAACTCCCAATATTAAAACCTTGGCTTTACTTATGGATATACCCTTTGACTTCAAAAGTTTAGATACTCTACCCACAGTATACTTCGGCATAAAATGATCCATATAGGCTGCTAAATCAATCATTTTTGTTTTAAAACCTAATTTTTTTGACTTCCAAGACAAATATAAAGGGTCAGCCGGAATGCAGTGTCCACCTATACCTGGACCGGGATAAAAGGGCATAAACCCAAAAGGTTTTGTCTTTGCTGCTTCAACTACTTCCCACATATTTATCCCTAATTTCTCAGCCACCATAGCAAATTCATTAACTAAGGCAATATTAACTAATCTAAAGGTATTCTCAAGAAGCTTAGAACTCTCAGCAACCTCAGGGCTTGATACTGTAAATACATCTTTAATAATTTTTGAATAAAGACTCTTAGCTAACTTGCTAGACTTATTAGATAAACCGCCGACAATTTTAGGTATTTTTGTTAAAGGAAATTTCTTATCTCCGGGGTTAACTCTCTCGGGAGAAAAACAAAGAAAAAAATCTTTCTCTTCCTTTAAACCTGATTTTTTTAGAATCGGTAAGACCACTTCCCGAGTAGTCGTAGGATAAGAAGTGCTTTCTAGGATAATTAGCTGACTCTTCCTTAAATGTTCCCCTACCGTCTTACTTGCTGCCACCACATAGGAAATATCCGGTATCTTTACCTTTCTCAAAGGTGTTGGTACACAGATTATTACGATATCAGAAGTTTTGAGAACTTTTTGGTTTGTGGTAGGAAAAAATTTACCTTTTTTAATTAAAGAGAGAACCTCCTTAGAGTCTACATCAACAATGTATTTTTCTCCCTTCTTTAACCTGGCAATGCGGGATTTACTATTATCTAAACCGATAACCGAGTAACCCTTGCGACCAAAAGCAACTGCTAAGGGAAGCCCCACATATCCTAAGCCGATGATACAAATCCGGGCTTGTTTTTTATTGATTCTCTCTTCCAATAGTTTACAATTACTTATCCTTTTTCCTTTTTCCTTCATCCTTTATCCTTTATCCTTTCTATTTACCTATACCGATATATTCAAACCCTAACTTGGATATTCTTTGCTTGTTAAACATATTTCTTCCATCGGCAATAAGGGGGTATTGCATTAGCTTTTTGACTCTTTTTAAGTCCAGTTCTTTAAATTCTCCCCACTCGGTTAATAAACAAAGGCAATCACATCCTTTAACCGCCTCGTAGGGATCTTTGGTAAACTTTATTTTTTCAGAAGGTTTGAAGATTTTCTTTGCCTCATTTAAGCTCTGAGGATCGCAAAGGTAAAGCCGAGCACCCTCGCTAATAAAAGTTTTTATAATATCAACTGAAGGCGCAAACCGCATATCATCTGTGTCGGGTTTAAACGAAAGACCTAAAATAGCAATCTTTTTTCCTTTAAGAATCCATAAATGTTCCTTTACTTTCGCTACAAAATTAGAGCGTTGTTGTTCATTGATAGTCTTAACTTCTTTAAGCAGACCAAAATCATACCCTAACTTTTTTGAAATATAAGCAAAAGCTTCCACATCCTTTGGAAAACAAAAACCACCATAGCCAATTCCAGCCTGCAAAAACTCTTTACCAATTCGCCGATCTAAACCCATAGCTAAAGATATCTTTTCTACATCAGCGCCAGCTAAATCGCATACACGGGAAACTGCATTAATAAAAGAGATTTTTGTAGCTAAAAAGGAATTAGCAGCATGCTTAATCAGCTCAGATGTATTTATATCAGTAACTATTATCGTTGCTTTTACTGACCCATATATATCTTTTAATATATTTTCTGCTCTTTCTGACTCTACGCCGATAACAATTCTATCAGGATAGAAAAAGTCATAGATTGCCTTACCTTCTCTTAAAAATTCCGGGTTTGAAGCTACATCAAAGTCATTACCATTCTTTTTGTAACGATGAATAATCTCTTTTATCTTCCGACCTGTCCATACCGGAACAGTTGATTTCCCTACTATTAACTTGTAAGAATTAAGGTTCTTGGCAATTACCTGGGCAACATTCTCGATTGCAGTTAAATCAGCAGAACCATCTGCTTGGGGAGGCGTGCCGACAGCAATAAAAATAACTTGAGATTTCGTAATAGCTTCCGGCAAGGATGATGAGAAAACTAACCCCTTAGACTTAATACCTTTTTTAACCAAGGATTCTAAGTCCGGTTCATAAAAAGGTATACTTTTTTTCTTTAGAGATGTTATTCTTTTTTTATCTTTATCTACACAATATACCTTATGCCCTAATTCAGCAAAACAAGCTGCAGCAACAAGCCCTACATGCCCTGCACCAACAACACAAATTTTATACTTTTTAGTATACTTTTTTTTCTTTGCAATCTTCTTCATCTTACTTTTTTTATTAACAGGTAGGCTTTAATATTCCGTTTTTGCCCCGTGATAGGTCTGTTCAAAGCCAACGTCGATATCCGGGAAGGCTTTCAAGGTAAATACGACCCAAAAACCAAGGTCCTTTCCTCCTCTCTCAGCTCTATCCACAGTTAAACCAACATCCATCCACCAGCAATGCAAATCCGATCTTATTGAATATTGTTGAATCTGAAAATCTCCGGTATTATATTCACATTGCGCATATCCTCTGAATTTTAATTTCGGGGTAAGCTGATATATAAGCTCAGCTGTGCCCTGAGTACTACTTTGACGAGTATAACGATTACCGTAAGAAAAAGAATACTTCTGCCTTTCGATTTCTTCTCCAGCTTCTATAACCTTCTCTTTTCCTTTAAACGTAAGGTCAACGTTAAATGTGCTAACTCTTCTAGTTAAAACATCGAAAGAGACATCAGACGTTAAAGAAATTCCCTCTTTAGGATAAATTTCAAAATCTCCGGTTATAGTATTAAAATGGCTAAAACTTCCCTCTGAATTAATTGTATAATTGACTGCCGGGCTAAAATATATAAAATCCCAGGTTTTCTCCTTATTTCTAGCTTGTAACTTATTTTCTAAAGTAAAGGTAACCGTTTCACCTCGAATGATACTGTCGTCATCATCAAATTGTACAAGATTACTATCAGAAACTGACGGATCATGAATATAATTATAGCTTATCTCCGGCCTTAATATATGCCGCATTTGGTCTACTTCTTCTCCAAACAAATTCCAGCTGATATCATCAAAATACTTATAAAGTTTTACATTCATGGTCATCCCGGCAATAGGAGCTTCCCGCCAAACATCGTTTTCACCAAGACTATTGCGAGAATAAAAAGCTGTATAAGAACCAATGTAAGGATTTATACTTAACCACCTTATCTTATTAATATAGCTTAAAACGTTATACGAGTAAGCTCTAAAGGATTTTGTGTAATCTTGAGTATTAGCTGTTCTGCTCTTTAAGAGTCCGGTCTTACTGTCTGACTCAAGGTAAAAATTGCTATCACCTAAGTTTTGTTTAAAAAAATTGTATTCTAATTGAGGTAGATACTCGGTCTCAGAGTAGAAGCGATTTGCTCTGGCTTGAGTACGTAAAGACAAGGAAGAGTTTGACAAGCCATATTGTATAAGATTATAGCTTTCCGGTTCCGGCGAAACTTCATATTCCTGTTCGAAAAAATCTTCCATAAAGTATTGATCGGAAAACTTATTAAATTCACTGGTTATAGATAAATTATCAGCAGGTTGCCATTGATGGGCAAATTGCACCTTATAACGATCATCATTCAGCCGCTTATCAGGTACACTAATTCTACTTGGATACATACTAAAAAGCTCCTCTCTATTCTCCAATTTGTAAAGTTCATCGGAAATAGTATAATAATTAAACAGAGCATCTCCAAACTTCTCACTCTCTACCTGATGGGTTATCCCAAGCCCATACCCTCTATCTTGATAGGTATCAATATGAATTTTCCCTTTATTTTCATCGTTTAAATTATAACGCCAGCGAGATAAAAGAAAAACTCCCCACTCATTTTCCTTACCGGGAATTAACTCTACTTTAAAAGCATTATCTTTTAGAGATTGGGAAAAAGAAGGAAAGTAAAAAATAGGTATTTTCCCCACTTTTAAAATCATGCCTCTAGCCACAAACTTATCCCCGGGATAAACAGTAATTGTCTTTGCTGTTAGACGATAGTGAGGAACTTCTAAATCACAAGTTGTAATATAAGCTTTTTTTAGTAGATATTTTTCTTGACCTATTTTATCTCCATTTTCAGCTTTCCCATAAATCGGAGAGTCTTTAAGTCCGATATCGACCATCTCGGCATTATGGGTATTAAAATTATAAACTACATCCTGGCCGTAGAGAATGGTATTACCCTTAATTATACGCACATCCCCTTTTATGTGAGCGATGTTGCTACTGGAATCATAGATAGCTTCCTGACAAAAAAGCTCAGACTCTTCAGACTTTACCACTACATTACCTTTAGCAACAACTTTACCTTCTTGCTGAAGATAGGTTATTTCATCACCATCGATAACTACCGGCATCTTTTCGCCATCGGGGAAGGCACTCAAAGGATAAAGGATGAAGGATGAAGTTAGAAGTAAAAAATAAATACCTAATAATGAATTACTCAATCTCTGTTTCACTTCTTTTTCCTTATTCCTTTATCCTTATTCCTTATTATTTAAAGACATTTTTAACTTAGACCAATCATCTAAGAATCTTTTTATTCCACTATCGGTCAAAGGGTGTTTCATAAGTTTTTCAATTACAGTAAAAGGAACAGTTGCTATATCCGCCCCAATCCGTGCTGATTCTAAAAAATGAATCGGATGGCGAACTGAAGCAACAATTATCTGAGTAGAAATTCCGTAATTATTATAAATTAGTTTTATATCTGCTATTAAATTCATCCCTTCGGTAGAGATATCATCTAATCTACCAACAAAGGGAGAAACATAGGTTGCTCCGGCTTTCGCTACTAGAAGAGCTTGAGAAGCAGAAAAGCAAAGAGTAAGATTTGTTTTTATACCTAAGGAACTGAGCTCCTTGGTTGCTTTTAGCCCTTCGACGGTACAAGGAACCTTTATTACAACATTTGAAGAAATTTTTACCAACTCTTTTGCCTCTGTCACCATACCTTGGCTATCTAGGCTAGTAATTTCAGCACTAACCGGGCCTTCTACAACTTCGCATATTTTCTTAAGCTGAGAATTAGGCTCCACCCCTTCTCTTGAAAGAAGGGTAGGGTTTGTAGTTACCCCGTCTAAGACTCCATAAGAATGCGCTTTTTTAATATCTTCTAAGTTAGCTGTATCAATAAATAGTTTCATGTTAATCTCCTCAATGAGACTTAATTTGCCAAAAGGCAAATTGTAGTCGAATTGATCCCGACGAGCGTTGTAAAATTATCGCAGAAAATTTTACAACATCTTTAGTGAGTCGGGATATATATTAAATAATTTTCCTATGCCCTAATCTTTTCTTTGGCCAAAAGAGATGCCCCAATTATACCAGCATTGGTAAGTTTTGCCTTCACTAATTTTACACCTAAATTTTGGGGCCACATTACCTGTTTTTTGATTTCTTGAGCGACTAAAGGCTTGAACAATTTGAATGCTCCCGATACTCCTCCACCAAATACAATAACTTGGGGATTAAATACATTTATCATTCCTGCTAAAAATTTTCCAAGATTGTGAGAAAATTCCTTCCAAACGATTAAGGCCTCTTTCTCTCCGGCTAGACCTCTTTGAAAAAGCTGTTTTACTTCTTTTACCCCGTTAGAGATTTTGCTTTTGTGACTAGTGAATTTGGTATCTCTAACGGGGTTTACCTCATGTTTACCCTTCTTAAGACTCTTATAACGTGAAAGCAGATAGCGATTGCCAACATAAGTTTCAATACAACCTCGACCTCCACAACCACAAAGTTTTCCTTTTAAATTTATCGGCACATGGCCTAACTCGGTAGCACTGGTCTTACCTTCAAGAAGCTTACCGTTACAAATTACAGCTCCTCCTAAACCTGTACCTAAAGTTAGAAAGATAACTCTCTTCTTGCCCTTAGCTGCACCAAAACGGCTTTCAGCCAAAGCAAAAGCATTAGCATCATTATTAATGAACACCGGGAGTTTTAAGCTCTTCTTAAGTACACTCTGTAGGGAATAGTTTTCCCATCCGGGAATATTCGGCAAATAGTAGATAAAACCTTTTTCTACATCAACTATTCCCGGTACACCAATACCTATACCTTGTATATTAAAGGAAGAGAATTCTTTAAGCAGTAATTTAAGATCTCCTATGAAGCCTTGTTTGTCTGCTTTTGAAGGGTAAACCTTTCTTTTTAATATCTTTCCCTGGGCACCTACTAAGCCAGCTTTTATATAAGTCCCTCCCCAATCAATTCCCAAAAATACTTGCATAGTGCTATTGTAACGAATAATCCTATATTTTTCAACTTAAAATTGGTCGGGGCGACTGGACTTGAACCAGCGACTTCTGCGTCCCGAACGCAGCACTCCAGCCAAACTAAGCTACGCCCCGTTCTTCTGCTTAAGAAGGTAATCAAATTCTATATTTAAGAAGTCACCGACTCTTTTATACCTTATAATAGTATTCTCAAAAGTAAAAGGAACAATATCAACAGTAAAAGTTCGCGGAAGAACTTTCTTTATAGTAAGAGATATTCCCTCTATTGCAATTGAACCATTAGCCAATATATTCTTTCTAAATGCAGAAGGTAAATCTATCTCTAATTGCCAATGCCCGGATTTTTTAATCAGTCTTCTTAATCTCAACTCGGCGTCAACATGACCTAAAACAAAATGTCCCCCTACCTTTTCTCCTAAACTTAGAGCAGGTTCTAAATTTACATGATTGCCTTTTTTAAGTCGCTTGAGGTTGGTATTTTTTAAAGTGGAACTTATCGCATCAAATAAAAGTATATTTTTGTCTTTAGAAGATAAAGTGAGACAGACTCCATTTATTGAAATACTATCGGAAAGATTAGCCTCAGATAAAATAAGACTAGACTCTATTCCCAATTTTATAGAAGAGCCGCCCTTAATAATTTTCTTAACCCTACCGATTTCTCTTACTATTCCTGTAAACATAAAGGGATTATATCACAGTGAGGATAAAAATCTATAACGAAATTTAATACCCCTTTTCATCGAAAAAGTTAAGCTGAGTAAGGAAATTCCAAATGGGATGTGTCCCGGAATGAAGACACCCCGCGCTTTTGGGCGCGGGGTTTATTTTCTCAAGGTGTTTTCTTTTACCTTCGTAAAATTCTTATTTCTTTTTCTTCTTTGCTACTTTCTTCTTTGCTGTTTTCTTTTTTGCTGCTTTTTTCTTCTTTGCCATCTTATCCACCTCCTAATTTTTTTGTTCCCAACCCAATGTTGGGATAACCCTCTATAACTAATTTAACAAAATTAGCACAATTGTCAACCCTTTTTCACTTTTTTTTTGATTTTTTATTTAATTTATTTTTTAAAAAATAAATTTAAAATAAATTTTGAGAGGTAATTTATTTGATTTTGAGTTTAGCAGGTATCCTTACTTTCTTAGCTTCTTTCCATAAATGTTCAAGGTTGTAAAATTTTCGCGTCTCTTCAAAAAATATGTGAAGGATAACATCAAAAAGATCAACGAGCATCCAATGTGAAGATTCATCATATTGGTGAGAACGAACCGATATTTTATTTTTTCTGCATAGTTTTACAGTCTCATGATGAATTGCATCTACCTGTCTTGTTGACTCAGCTGAACAAATAACGAAATAGTCACAAAGCCCACTCTGGCTGCCTACATCCAGAACAACTATATCTTTGGCCTTTCGGGCTAAAATAAATTCCACCACCTTTAAGGCTTTCGCCTTACTAGCTGTAGGTTTTTTAGAAATGAGAGGCCTCCTTTTTTGCTATCTTTCTTATTAGTCCTTCGGAGTTATCCTCAATATTACCAACAAAAGAAATACACATATTTTCAAATTTAAATATATCGTTAGCTAAGCTTTTAATCTCCTTTGGGCCAACCGCCTCTACTTTTTCTTTAATCTGTTCAAAGTTATTAATCTTACCTAAAGTCAAAAAACTCTCAGCGAGATAAAACATCCGTCCTTGAGGACGTTCTAAACTCATTGCCGCTTGGCCAAGGAAATAATCTTTAGCTCTGGCTAGTTCGCGGCTTAAAACTTCTTTTATTCTTATTCTTTCAAGCTCTCTAAAAAGAGAGCTTAAAGCTACCGTTAATTTACTCTTATCTAATCCTAAGTGTATTGAGAAAGCACCACTATCTCTATACTTTCTAACTTCAGTAGAAACATCATAACACAAAGATCTTTTCTCTCTTAATTCTTCAAATAAACGACTACTCATATTAGCGCCTAAAATTACATTCAGCAATTGTGCGGCTACTCTCTTCTTGCTTTTATAAGATATGCTTTGAAAGCCCAAACAAAGATGTGATTGTTCAAGACTCTTCTTTTCACACTCTATTCCTAATCCTCGAGAAGGAGAAGGGCTAGAGCACTTGTGACTAACCTTCTGTCTGGTTTTTCTTATTTTCTTAGTTAATAAATCAACTATTCTGTCTTTATTATATGCTCCACTAAAAGAAATAACCATGTTAGAGGATGCATAGTATTTTTTCTGAAAATGGTCTAAATCCTTACGTTTTATTCCCTTAACTGTATCTACCTGTCCAATGATCTCCTCACCTAAAGGGTGGTTCTTCCAAAGTAGGCCATCTAATAGCATGCCGGCTCGAGAAGAAGGAAGATCGTTATACATCTTTATCTCCTCTAAAATTACGTTTCTTTCTTTATTGATCTCCCCCTCCTTAAGTAAAGGATTAAATACCATGTCGAGAAGAATATCCAATACTAAAGGAAGATTTTTATTTAGGAAATGGGCATAGTAAGCTGTTATCTCCTGACCAGTAAAAGCATTCAAGGAACCGCCTCTTCCTTCAATTTCTCTTTTTATTTGCCGATGCGAATAGTTTTTGCTTCCTTTAAAAAGCATATGCTCTAGGAAATGAGCAATACCTTTTACTTTTTTATCTTCAAAACGAGCTCCGCCTCGTAGGAATATCCCTAAAGATGCGGTCTCTACATTCTCAAAAGGAAAGAATATAAAATCTACGCCATTGATATTTATTACTTCATGCATAAAAATAGTATTGAGTATTGTGTATTAAGACTTATTTAAAGATTTTACGTGGCGTTTTAGTTTATTTAAAAAGTTCTTATCTCGATAATGTTTGTCAATAAATTTAACTATTTCGCTTCCTACAATTACCCCATCACTAAAGGTATTAATTTTGACAACCTGCTTTCTACTATGAATGCCAAAACCTACACATACAGGCACCTTGGTTACTCGTTTTATACTCTTAACATGTTCTTCCAACGAGGTATATTTTAGCTCTTTAGGACCAGTTATGCCGGTTACCGAGATATAGTAAATAAACCCTCGCGATTGCTTTACTATGTTTTTGATACGTTTTGCTGAAGTAACCGGAGTAATAAAGAAAATAGTATCTATATTGAGTTTCCTAGCTTCTTTGATATATTCAGTACTCTCATCAATTGGCATATCAACATTTATTAAAGCACTAGCCCCAAGTTGCTTCATCTTTTTAAGAAATTTCACCAATCCAAATTTAAAAATAGGATTGTAATAAGACATAACTACTACAGGAATTTTTAAAGACTTCTTTAATTGCAAGAGCTCTTTAAAAAAATTATCCATATTTGCTCCCTTTGCCAATGCAGTTGTGGTTGCTTTTTGAATAATCGGCCCATCAGCTAAAGGATCTGAAAAAGGAATACCTAGCTCAATTGCATCTACCCCAGCTTCCTGTAAACTTAAACAAATACCTCTGGTAGCTTTAATACTAGGAAAGCCAAAAGGAACATAGACTATGAAAGCCTTCTTCTTTTTCTTTTTTAGCTCTTTAAACTTATCTTCTAATCTAATCATCTTATTTTATTACTTTATACTTTTGAATAATCTCTAAATCCTTATCTCCTCTACCTGAAAGACAGACTAAAGCTATTTTGTTTTTTCCTCTCTTAGCTAGTTTCTTCAAATAAGAAATAGCATGGGCGGTTTCAAGAGCTGGAATTATTCCCTCAAGCTCTGAAAGCATCTTAAACCCTTCCAATGCCTCTTTATCGCTTACCGCTACATACTCAGCTCTTTTAGTTACTTTATAGAAAGAGTGCTCAGGCCCTACTCCCGGATAATCTAAGCCAGGAGCTATAGAGTGAGCATTTTTTATCTGACCAAATTTATCTTGAAGAACGTAAGATTTCGAGCCTTGAAATACTCCCGGTTGGCCTTTAAGCAAAGAGGCTGCATTATAAGAGTCTAAACCAAACCCAGCAGCTTCAACGCCAATAAATTTAACCTTTTTGTCTCTATAAAAGGGAGAAAAAAGCCCCATGGAATTGCTTCCTCCACCAACACAAGCAACCAAATAATCAGGAAGTCTTCCCTCTTTCTTAAAAATTTGCTTTCTTGCTTCTTTTCCAATAACAGTCTGAAAATCTCTAACAATCATCGGATAAGGATGAGGGCCAACAACTGAGCCAAGAAGATAATAGGTATCGCGTACATTTGTTACCCAATCCCTAAAAGCTTCATTACAAGCATCTTTTAAGGTCTTAGAGCCGCTTTTAACCGGGATTACTCTTGTTCCTAAAACCTTCATCCGGAATACATTCATGCTCTGTCTGGCTACATCTTCTTCACCCATGTAAATATCACACTCTAAACCTAGGAGACTAGCAATGGTAGCTACAGCAACTCCATGCTGGCCAGCTCCGGTCTCAGCGATTATTCTCTTCTTGCCCATAAACTCTGCTAAGAAACCCTGGCCTAAAGAATTATTTATCTTATGAGCTCCGGTGTGAAGAAGATCTTCTCTTTTAAAGTAAACCTTAATCCCTAAATGCTTGCTTAAATTAGAAGCAAAATAAAGAGCAGAAGGCCTACCAGCATATTCACGAAGATAAAAATCTAATTTCTTTTTAAACTTCTTATCTCTTTTGGCCTTATTATATGCTTTTTCCAATTCCTCTAAGCATAAAGAAATAGTCTCAGGAATAAACTTTCCACCAAATTCTCCAAAATATCCTTTTTTATTAGGTAGTTTCATATTTTACCTTCTTTATAAATGCTTCTACCAGTTGGCTATCTTTTTTACCTACCATACTCTCTACCCCACTAGCTACATCCAAAGCATAAGGTTTTAACTTCTTAAAATTACTTATATTTTTTATATTAAGACCGCCAGATATAATCACTCTTTTTTCCTTTTTTATAAGCCTAGCCACCTCTTTTAAAGCTTTGGCCGGCAGCACCTTTTTTCCCTTTTGCTTTTGTTCATATTTGATATCAAACATAAAAGCATCAATTTTATAACGTGAAATCTTCCCCTTATAATCCTCAGGAAAAAATACCTTTATAATCTTAAACCTTGGCTTAAAAAAATGACAATAGGCCGGGGCTTCTTCCCCATGAAATTGCAAAATATCAAGGCCAAGAGAAGAAGCAATATCTAAAACTTCTTGTTTTTCTTGATCAAGGAAAACGCCGACTTTAGTTAAAAAAGGATCTAAAGATTGGATAATTTCCCCAGCCTTTCTTTTGTTGATATAACGAGGACTTTTTTTTGAAAAAATAAATCCTACAGCGTCAGCACCAGCAGAAGAAGCCAAGAGAGCGTCTTCTAAATTAGTAATACCACAAATCTTTACTTTCATTTTTATTTAATACCTAATTATCTATTTTACAGAATCAATATTCAATTCTTTTATTTTTTCCTCAAGATTATCCGCTCTCATCAAGGCTTCTCCAACAAGCGTAGCGTTTGCTCCTAAACCCTTTAGAAGCAAGACATCTTTTAAGGTTTGTATTCCGCTTTCGCTAACTTTAACTATATTCTCAGGAATAAAGGGGAGAAGTTTTTTTGTTCTCTCGAGATTAACTTGAAAAGTATGCAGATTACGACTATTTATTCCAATAATATCTACGCCAACTTTAAGGACTTTTTTTAATTCCTTTTCAGTATGCACTTCAACTAAAACATCCATACCTAAATCTTTAGCTGCAGCATAAAGGTTTTTTACCTTCTCCTCATCCAAAACACCCATTATCAGCAAAATAGCATCAGCGCCAACTGCTCTTGACTCAAGGATTTGAACTTCATCAAATATAAAATCCTTGCGCAATACCGGTAAATTAACCTGCTTCTTGATATCTTCAATATAACTGATCTTTCCTAAGAAAAAATCCTCTTCGGTAACTACTGATATAGCACTAACTTTTGATCTCTTAAATGTTTTGGCTAAATCAAGGTGAGAAAAACCCTTACGCAATACTCCTGCCGAAGGAGAAGCTTGTTTTACCTCAGCAATAAGTGAAACCTTCCCTTCTCGGTTTATGGCATTTTTAAAAGATACCGGAGTCGGAGCTTTCTTTATTAAAGAAAGAAAGGCCTGACGATTCTTTTTTAGAACTTTAACCCGTTTCTTCTTAGCATCTAAAATAAGTGAGAGTATCTTATGCATTTTTGTCTAAAAATTCCTTAAATTCTGAAAACTTACGCTGTACTTTTTTGGTATCTATTAATTCAGCTGCCATCTTAACACCATGTTTAAAATTCTTTACTTTACCTAAAATATAAAAACAAACACTGGTATTAGCTAATACAATATCCCGAGCAGCGCACCTTTTACCAGCAAAAATATCTCTAATAACTTTGGCACTTGCCTTTACATCCTTAGCTAATAAATCTTTTAGCTTAATTTTCTTTAAACCAAAGCTGGAAGGACTCAGAGTTAAATTAGTAATTTTTTTATTATTTAAAAAAGCTACTTTGGTTGAGCCAGTAAGAGAAACTTCGTCACAAACATCCTTACCATAGACAACAAAAGCTCTTTTTGCTCCCAATCTCCTTAAAACCCGGGCTAAAGTAAGAGTTAGGCTCGAATCATAAACTCCAAGAAGTTGATAATTAGCTAGGGCCGGATTACAAAGAGGGCCTAAAACGTTAAAAATTGTTCTTACCCCCATCTCTTTTCTTATCTTAGCAACTTTGCTTAAAGCTGGGTGGTATAAGGGGGCATAAAGAAAGCCTATACCGATTCTTTTTATTGACTTCTCCATAACTGAAGCTGAAACCCCGATATTTATCCCTAAAGACTCTAGAACATCAGCACTGCCACAGCTTGAAGACATTGCTCTATTGCCATGCTTAGCCAATTTTACGCCAGCAGCACTAACAATAAAGGCTACGGCCGTTGAAACATTGAATTTATTAAGTCTTGAGCCACCAGTACCACAAGTATCCATAATTGGCTCATTATCATCTCTTAGACCTAAGAAACCCTCTCTGACATTTATCTTCTTAGCTTTTTCTCTAACTACAGTAGCTGCAGCTGAAATTTCTTCCTCGCTCTCACCCTTCATTTTTAGAGAAGTTAAGAAAGCAGCAATTTGAGCTGGGGTAACATCAGAATCAAAAATCTCCTCAAAAGTCTCTTTCATCTGGATAAAAGAAATATCTTTGCCCTTAGTAAACTTATTAATAGCTTCTTTAATCATAATTTTAAAAAATTATTTAATATCTTCTTGCCTTCAATAGTCAAAATAGATTCCGGATGGAATTGCACCCCGTATAAAGGAAAATTTCTATCTTTTACTCCCATTATTATACCATTTTTAGTATCAGCGGTAATAACTAAATTTTTGGGTAAACTTTTTCTTTCAACAATTAAAGAGTGATATCTTGTTGCCAGGAAAGGGTTTTTAATTCCTTTAAATATATCACACTGATTATGACGAATAAGAGAAACCTTACCATGCATAATTTCTCCAGCATTTACAATTCGTCCGCCAAAGAAAGAACCAATACATTGATGGCCGAGACAAACTCCTAAAACTGGCATCTTTTTATAAAACTTACTGATTACAGAACAACTTATGCCAGCATCCTTTGGCCTTCCCGGACCGGGCGAGATAACGATTTTGTTAAATCTCAAACTATCCAGTTTCTTTAAACTAATTTTATCATTACGAAAAACAAAAGTATCAGCGCCTAACTCTTCTATGTATTGAACAAGATTATAGGTAAATGAATCATAATTATCTATCATTAGAACTCTCGACTTTCTCTTCATTTACTGTTTTTTCCTTTTTATCTTTGCACCTAATTTTCCGAATTTACCTATTATTTTCTCATAGCCTCGGTCAATATGGTAAACTCTTAGGATCTGACTTTTACCCTTAGCAGCTAAGCTAGCAATTACTAACGCTGCTGATGCCCGCAAGTCAGAAGCCATAATCTCAGCTCCATATAGACTTTCTTTTCCTTCAATTATAGCATAAGGGCCATTCCTTTGAATAGACGCACCCATACGATTAAGCTCAGCTACATGCATAAACCGATCAGGATAAATCTTCTCTGTTATAAGAGAAATTCCCTTAGCTAAACAAAGACAAGCCATAAATTGGGCTTGTAAATCCGTAGGAAAACCCGGATATGGAAGAGTAGTTATATTAACTGGTTTTAACTTCTTTGCTGGTTTTATGAAAATAGTGGAATCTTTATCTATCTTGATTATAGCCCCTATTCTTTTGGCGGCCTCTATCACTGAAGTAAGATGTGAAGGGTTTGCACCTTTAATAGTAATGGGAGATTTAGTAGCTAAACTAGCTGCGATAAAGGTACCAGCTTCAATTCTGTCAGGAATAATTTCAAACTCACAGCCTGATAGCTTTTTTACACCCTTTATCTTTAATATCGGAGTCCCCTCTCCTTCTATCTTTGCACCCATCTTCTTTAAAAATAAAGCTAAGCACTCTATTTCTGGCTCACAAGCTGCATGCTCAACAATACTCTCACCCTCTGCTAAAACAGCAGCCATTAAAACATTAGCTGTAGCAAGAACTGAGGAACCAAAAGCTCCACCTAAATAAATATGGGCCCCTTTTAATTTTCTTGTCTTAGCTCGACAATAACCTTTTTCAATTGTAATATCTGCGCCTAAATCACGTAGCCCCTTTATATGCAAGTCTACCGGTCTTGGTCCAATAATACAACCACCGGGCAAAGCAACTTTAGCTTTTTTTAGTTTTGCTAAAAGAGGCCCTAGACAACAAAAAGATGCTCGCATAGTTCTTACTAGCCGATAAGGGGCAATAAAGCTCTTGCTCTTCTTATTCTTTATAGTAAGAGTGCTCTTGCTAAACTTAATTTTTTTACCCAAGCCTTCGAGAATTCCGATCATTGTCTTTATGTCTTTTAAATCAGGAACATTGTTAATTATACAGGTCTGATCAGTAAGCAAAGATGCAGCCATAACCGGAAGAGCAGTATTCTTAGAACCGCTTATTTTAACCTGACCAGATAATCGAGATTGGCAAACAACAAATTTATCCATTTTCTTTTTACACCTTTTTTAGAATGAACCCTCTAAAAATTTCTGAATAATCTTTAATCCACTCTTCTAGTTTATAGAAGGAAGCTTCCCTTTTAATAAGTTTATCTGCTGAGAGCTTATGTTGATAACCCACCTCAATAATAAGATACCCTTGAGGCTTTATATAATGGTGAGCTTCTTTTAATATCTTAGTTATAAGGTCTAAACCATCTTTTCCGCCATCTAAAGCTACCTTTGGCTCAAACAAAAGAGAACCTTTAATATGCTCACTCTCTACGTAAGGAGGATTAGAAATTATTAAATCAAAACTCTTCTTCTCAAAAGCATCTAGTAAGTCTGTGTTGACTACTGAAATATCAACCTGATTCAGCTGGGCATTATCTTTAGTAACTTCTGTAGCCTTAAGGCTAATATCTGAAGCAAAAACAGATACATTCAAGGATACCCCCTTTTTAACGCTTATTGCAATATTGCCTGAACCACACCCTAAATCTAAGATTGTTTTTAGATTGTTTTTCTTTATGACCTCAATTGTTTTCTCGACAATTACTTCAGTCTCGGGCCGAGGGATCAAAGTGTTCCGGTTGACCCTAAACTCATACCCAAAAAATTCTTCTTTACCTAAAATGTAAGCAAGTGGCATGCCATTAATACAAAGTTCTTTTATTTCATCTAGATATTGTAAATTCTGTAAATCTATATAGATATCACTGCCGAGAGCTTCGGCTTGATTTAGATTAAATACATTCTTAATAAGAAAACGTAAATCGCTATCACCGAAAAAGGACCGATTAGTCCTAAGCCAATTCTTTAGCTTCATAAATCTTTTTTCTCTCCTCTTTAATCAGCGCGCTCACAACTTCATCAAGATCTCCCTCAAGAGCTTCTTCTAAGCGATAAATAGTAAAATTTATTCTGTGATCAGTTACCCTTCTCTCGGAATAATTATACGTTCTTATCTTCTCGCTTCTATCTCCGGTTCCTACCTGAATACGACGGTTATGACTAACCTTGCTGGCCTCATCTTCAATTATCTTCTTCATAATCCGGGCCTTCATAACTCTTAAAGCTTTAGCTCTATTTTTAATCTGAGAACGTTCATCCTGGCAGGTAACTACAACGCCAGTAGGTAAATGAGTCATCCTCACTGCTGAATCAGTAACATTTACATGTTGACCGCCGGCACCAGAGGCCCGAAAAGTATCTACTTTTAGATCTTCAGGGTTAATCTTTAACTCCACTTCTTTAGGCTCAATTAATACTGCTACCGTAACTGTTGAGGTATGAATTCGCCCACCGGATTCAGTAATCGGAACTCTTTGAACGCGATGTACTCCACTCTCAAACTTCAAATGCCCATATGAGCCCTTACCTCTTACAGAGAATACCACTTCCTTAAAACCTCCTATCCCTGTAATTGAAGAACTTAGAACTTCTACCTTCCAATTATTTCTCTCAGCATACTTAGAATACATCTTAAACAAAGATGCAGCAAAGAGAGCTGATTCTTCTCCTCCGGCAGCTGAACGTATTTCAATGATTAGATCATGCTCAAGCACCTCCGAAGCAAAAAGCTTATCTTCTATCCCTTGATCAATCTTTTCTGCCTTGATCAATAGTTGATCTAGCTCTTCTTGAGCTAAATTTTTCATCTCCTGGTCTTCTCCAACATCAGAAATAACACTAGCTAAATGTTCTTTTTGCTTAAGATAGTTATCTCTCTTATCAAAAAGCTTAATAACCTTCTCTAAATAAGAGAATCTTTTGGCAAGCTGAGCGTATTTCTCTCTGTTTTTAAGAACAACTTCGGAAGATAGCTGCGCAGAAATCTCAGCATACTCCTCTTTAAATTTTTCAGAGTTAATCATCTAAGATTATTCTTTCTTACCGTATTTCTTAATAAACTTATCAACCCTTCCTTCGGAATCAACAAACTTCTGTTTTCCGGTGAAAAAAGGATGACATTTGGAGCAGATTTCTACATTAATCGTCTTTTTTGTGGAACGAGTATGTACTACATTTCCACAAGCACACATAACTGTAGCTGCTTCATACTTAGGATGAGTCTTCTTTTTCATGTTTTTACCTCCACGTTTTTCTCGATAAATATCGAGGAAAATGTCCTCAAGTATTCCGAGAGGTTTTTAGGTGCTATTATATCACTATTTATTGAGAGTAAGGAGAAATTCTACGTTGTTCTTAGTCTTGGATAATTTCTCAATTAACAGCTCTAAAGCCTCCACAGAACTAAGCTCATTTAAGGCTTTTCTCAATACCCATATCCTTTTAAGCTCATCAGGATGAATAAGTAGCTCTTCTCTTCGAGTGTTAGAACGTTTTATATCAACAGCAGGATAAATCCTCTTCTGAAATATACTTCGATCTAAGGTAATTTCCATATTACCGGTTCCTTTAAACTCTTCAAAGATTACATCATCCATGCGTGAACCAGTATCAACTAAACCAGTAGCGATTATAGTTAAAGAGCCTCCTTCTTCTTGAGCTCTAGCTGCGCCAAAAAACCTCTTGGGTTTATGCAAAGCATTAGAATCAATTCCTCCGGAAAGAATTCTTCCCGAATGAGGCTCAACAAGATTGTAAGCTCGAGCTAAACGGGTAATACTATCTAAAAGTATAACCACATCCTTCTTATGCTCTACAAGTTTTTTTGCCTTTTCTATAACCATCTCAGCTACTTGAACGTGGCGTTGTGCCGGCTCATCAAAAGTAGAACTAATTACCTCGCCATTAACCGTATTTTTCATCTCAGTAACCTCTTCAGGCCGCTCATCAATAAGCAACACCATAAGAATAACATCGGGATAGTTGGTTGTTATGGCATTAGCTACTTTCTGTAAGAGCACTGTCTTTCCACTATAAGGGGGAGCAACTATTAAACCACGTTGCCCCTTGCCAATCGGGCAAAGAAGATCAAGTATCCGCGTAGATGCTTCATCGGGAACGGTTTCTAAAATAAACCTTTCCTTAGGATAAATTGGCGTTAAGTTATCAAAAAGAATCCTGTTTCTTGACTCTTCAGGGTTCTCAAGGTTAACTGCCTCCACTTTAAGAAGAGCGAAATACTTTTCATTATCCTTAGGTGGTCTTATTTGACCACTAACAGTATCTCCGGTACGCAGAGAGAACTTCCTAATCTGCGAAGGAGACACATAAATATCATCGGGAGAAGGTAAATAATTGTAATTACTTGCCCTTAAAAACCCAAAACCCTCAGATAAAACTTCCAAAACCCCATCGCCAAACATCAGCCCCTTCTTCTCGGCTTGAGCTTGTAGAATTTGAAAGATAAGCTCCTGCTTTCTTAATCCACTAACCCCATTAACTTTAAGATCCCTGGATATCTTGTTTAGCTCTGATATCTTCATCCCTTTTAGGGTTCCGAGATCAACACTATCATCCACTACTACTGGCTTACTTTTTGATTTTGCTTTATCTTTTTCCACAGCAAATCAACCTCCTTTTTCAATCGTCTAAAATTTAAACTATTGTTTACAATAAAATCTGACCCCTTTATTTTTTCTCTAATCGGCCTATACAAAGATAGCCTACCAAGCGCCTCACTCTTGCTAAGACCGTATTTTTTAATGATTCTCTTAGTTAAAACCTCCTTTTTTACTACAATTAAAATTATTCTATCAAAATACCTAGCTAATCTCTTCTCAAAAAGAAGAGGCACCTCAGCAATATAAACTTTTTTCTTATCACCCTCACTTTGCTTTACCCACTTTAATAACTCTTTCGTAATTACCGGGTGAACTATTTTCTCTAATTTTTTTAACTTGACTCTATTAGAAAAAATAATAGTTCTAAGTTTTTTTCGTGAGATTACACCCCCACTTAAACATTCCGGAAATACAGCCACCACTTTTTTATAAACAGGCCCTTTTCTATTGCGATAGTAGCTATGAATCCTCTGATCAGCATCAAAAACCTTAGCCCTCTTATCCTTTAAGAGCTTAAGAACCATGCTTTTACCTGTAGCTAAATTTCCGGTTAATCCTAAAACTGACATAGTTAATTCATCAATTCTTTATACACATTTATATATTTAGCAGCAGCTACTTCCCAAGAAAAATTAAGTTTAGTCACTTTCTCTGAAATAGCCTGCCATTTGTCCTTATCTTTAAATACCTCTTGAGCCTCTTCTATGGCTGATAATAGGTGTGAACTATCATAATTGTTAAATATAAATCCTCCACCGCCACAAGAGGCATCAACGACTGTATCAACTAATCCACCGGTATGGTTAACTAGAGGTAGGGTAGCATACTTATAGCTAATCATTTGAGAAAGCCCACAAGGCTCAAACCTTGAAGGTAGCAAAAACACATCTACTCCAGCATATATCTTATGAGCTAAGGCCTCATCGAATTCTAAGGTTAAAGAAAATGAATCTTTAAATTTAGCGGCCTTTTTCTTTAGTATTTTGTGATACCTCGCCTCACCTACGCCTAGGATAACTAATTGACACTTACCAGCAATATCGTCAATAGCCTCCGAGAGGATATCAATGCCTTTTTGTTCAGCCAAACGACTAACCATACCCATAAGTAGAACCCCTTTTTCCTCTTTTAGGCCCAACTCCCTCTGAAGACTGGCTTTATTAACAGCCTTATCACCAAGAGTTTTTGGAGAATACTTCTGGTATATAAGGTCATCTATTGCCGGATTCCAAATAGTGTAATCAATAGCATTAAGAATTCCCATTAAATTCTTACCTTTCTTTCTTAAAATTTCCTCTAAACCACATCCGAATTCAGAAGTTTTTATCTGCTTAGCATAAGTAGGGCTTACTGTAGTCACTAGATCTGAGAAAACAATGCCTCCTTTAAGAAGATTTACCTTGTTGTAAAATTCAAAGTACTCCTGATCAAAAAACTTATCAGAAATGCCTAATAAAGAAAATTTCTCTTTTTCTGATAATCCTTGATAAGCAAGATTATGAATAGTTAAAATACACTTTGTATTCTTAAAAAAAATATCATCTTTATAGAGAGTTTTGAGATAAACATTCACCAAAGCTGTCTGCCAATCATTACTATGAATAATATCCGGACAGAAATCTATTTTTTTTAAAACTTTAAGAACTTCTTTACTGTAAAAAGAAAATCTTTCCAAGCTATCAGGATAATCATGTCCGTCGCTTCCTACGTATATAGAATCACGTAAAAAATAATGATCATTTTTAATAAAAAAGATCTCTACTGAACCTTGTTTGGTAAAACCAAAACCCTCATGCATCTCTTGCGGCTTTATACCTTTAAAAAGAGGCATGAATACTTTAACTTCAACTCCAGCTTTAGCTAACTCTTTAGGTAAAGCAGCGCTAACATCACCAAGACCGCCAGTTTTTGCAAAAGGAAATACCTCAGAAGAACAAAAAACTATCTTCATTTCAGCTCTCCACCTACGCCAAGGCTTCTGCGGACAGGCTTCATCTGCCCCCAGCTATTGCCCGATTTTAGATTAACTTTAATCTTAACCGCTAAGTTCATTGCTCCTTCCATATATTTCTTTACAATAGCCTTTACTTTATTTAACTCATTACTAGCTACATCAAAAACAAGTTCATCATGAATTTGCATTATTAGCTTTGTTTTCAGGTTCTCCTTCGTTAGCTCCTTATCTATATTTACCATAGCTATCTTAATAAGATCAGCACATGAACCTTGAATAGGAGCATTCATTGCCTGGCGCCGGGCAAATTCCCTAAGCTGAAGATTAGAACTATTAATATCGGGAAGTTTTCTTCTCCGGCCTAAAATCGTAGTAACAAAACCTTCCTTTTCAGCTTGCCTACAGGTTCTAGTTATATATCCTTTAACATTAGGATATCGTTTAAAATAATCATCAATAAAGTTTTGGGCCTGAATCGGAGAAATTTTTAACTCTTTAGATAAACCAAAAGAACTCATTCCATAAACAATGCCAAAATTTACTCTTTTAGCTACATTACGTTGAGTCTCATCCACCTTTTCTGGCTTGATTCCAAAAAGAAGTCCGGCAGTAAAACTATGAATATCTGAATCCTGCTTAAAAGCTTGGATTAAATTTTCATCACAGGATAAATGAGCTAGTATTCTTAATTCAATTTGAGAATAATCGCCTGAAAGAATACAACCAGAGTCAAATGAAGGAATAAAAGCTTCTCTTAAACCTTGTGAAAACTCACCCTTTATCGGAATACTTTGTAAATTAGGTGAAGAACTGGAAAGTCTTCCAGTTCCAGTCCCAGTCTGATTGAATTTGGTATGCAACACTCCTTTATTCTCCTCGACCTGTTTTATCAACGGAAGAATATATGTTGTTTTCAATTTATTTAAATGCCGATATTCTAATATAAGACCAGCAATAGGATATTTTTCAGATAATTTATCCAAAACCTCTTCATTAGTAGAGTACCCTGTCTTTGTTCTTTTTAGAGGGGTTATACCCAAATCATCAAAGAGCACAACTGCAAGTTGCTTAGGGGAATTGAGATTGAATTCCTTGCCAGTAATCTTAAAAATCTTAGCCTTAAAACTCTCGCATTTCTTATCTACTTTTCTTTGCAGACTTTTAAGGGTTTTTAGTTGAATCATTACCCCTTGTTTTTGCATCTTACTAAGTATAGAGATAAGTGGCATCTCTACCTCATAAAAAAGCTTATCTAACTCTTCTTCTTTCAACTTAATTGATAACAATCTATAAAGCTGATAGATAAAATAAGGAGCAGACTCTGCCGGTATCTCGGGAAAGTGCTCAGCAAGATAGTGAGAAACTAAAGTAGAAAGAGCATAGTCAGGCAAAGCTGACTCAAGCAAATAAGTAGCAATTTTTACATCAAAAAAGAGACCTTTTACTTTAATATCTGATAAATCAGCAAGCTGATCCTTGAAACCATAAGATATCTTCTTTATCCTTTCATCTTCTAATATTTCTTTTAACATCGAAGTCGACACCTTATAGACGAGCTTCTTGCCTTTATCAAAGACAAAAGAGTCCTCTGACTGAATAAATATAAAAATCTCATCCTTAGCTAATTGTTCTAACAGCTTCTTAGATATCCCCTGCTTTACCTCTAAATCCAGATTTAAAGCTGGAGCCGGAATCTCTTTGATAAAAGCCTTAAATTCTAGATCACGGAACATCTCATATAGTCCTTTTGAATCCGGTTCCCCTATCTTTAAATCCTGATGCTTCACTTCTAATTCAGGATGACTTAATTGGGTTAATTCTTTACTTAAAAAAATCATTTTTTTGCTATCAATTAGTATTTTTTTAATCCTCGGAGAAATTTTATCTATGTTTTTAAAAATATCCTCTACCGAACCAAATTCTTTTATTAATTTAGTGGCACCGACCTTACCTATCCCTTTAGCACCAGGAATATTATCAGCGCTATCTCCGGCTAAAGCCAGATAGTCAACCATAAGCCGAGGACTAAAACCATACTCTGCTAAAAAAACATCTTTAGTGATAAATTTATCCTTATTGTAATTGTAAACTTGTACCTTACCATCCTCAATAAGCTGAGAAAGATCTTTGTCTGGACTAACTACAACAATTGATAAACCATCCAATTTTGCCTTTTCACAAAGCGAAGCAATTACGTCATCAGCCTCAAAACCTTTTCTTTCAATTATCTTTATCCCTAAAGATGTGACTAATTTTTTAATTAGAGGGATTTGCGATTTTAAATCGTCAGGTAAAGCCGGTCTATTAATCTTATACTCTTTAAACTTCTCCTGACGAAAAGTTTTGCGTGAAACATCAAAGCAAATCCCAATATAATCAGGGCCATATTTAGAAATTAACTTTTTTAGTGTCCGGTAAAATCCGTATACCGCACCTACAGGAAGCCCACTAGAAGTAGAAAGCTTTAAGGCAAAAAAAGAACGATAACAAAGGGCTGTACCGTCAACCAGATATAGTGTTTTTTTGGTCATCAGAAATTAAAAATTACAGATTATAGGTTATAGATTAAATGGCTGGTAAAAGTACCTTATTTTCCTTGGGTAATACGAGAAATAACTTCCAAAGTATCCTTGAGTTTTTTTTCTGCAGATTGATAATCATCACTCTCTACATAATC
>Ga0208769_1000203_pt1 | contig 31943 bp, 31 predicted proteins | sample AntAceMetag02UKC_FD_184768 | JGI IMG/M metagenome (GOLD analysis project Ga0208769, IMG submission 184768) | Saline lake microbial communities from Ace Lake, Antarctica- Antarctic Ace Lake Metagenome 02UKC (SPAdes) (version 2) | ecosystem: Environmental > Aquatic > Non-marine Saline and Alkaline...
GAATTGAAAGCATTGAAATAGTGATGTGTACTTTGTTGCGAGTTTTCCATTATCTTCACTCATGCTACTGTCCTCAATGCTTCAAGTAATTGTGAACATCCGTAGCCAAGAACGGCTCCAATAACAAGAAGAACAATAGCCGCCCCAACGGCTAAAATTGCTCCCCAACCCCATTTGCAAAGCTTACCCATCATAATGTACTCCTGATTGCTTGGATTAGGCCGCAGACACAAAATCCAGCTAGTGAGACGAGGATTGTTGTGAGGCTAGCGACTATAGTGTAGGTCACTCCGGTGATAAAATGTTTCCGTAGTTTTCTTTCTGGAAATTGGCTTACTTTCATTGTATTTTCCTAGATGAGAAGATTAACTATTAGACAGTAGGTGACCCGCAAGCCACCTAGAACAAAAAGGCCAATTAAACCAACTAAAGCCCAGTAAAGTCCTTCCGTAAAGAGGTCTCGTTTACGCTTCATCGTAAGCCTCTTGTAATTCACCGAGGGTCATAAGTTCAAGTCGCCGGTTGGCTTTCAGTACTTTGATTACTCGCTCGTCGGTCGGAAGGTGAACCAGGTCGACAATCGTGCAACCTTTATTCATGTCCATACCTATTCGATGAATCCGTGCCTCTGCCTGTATACGGCCTTCGGTAGAGAAATCATTCGAGTAGAACACTGACATTCTGGATTCAGTTAGTGTGAGGGCCATGCCTCCGGACAAGGGGTGGGCGACAAAGCATACTCGCGGGTGACTCTCCGTGTCGGCCCAATAATTGAGTGGCTTTTCATCCTTGATGCGATCCCCGAGATAGCTATATACGTCCCACCCCCGCCCGTCAACCCTTACCACATCCCAACCAGCTTGCTGACAAGTTTTCGTGATTCGGTCAATCGAAGCGGTGAAACCGGCAAACACAACTAAACGCCCAGTCTCTTCATTCTCTTCGAGTAACTCTTTGATTGCATCTTCTTTCGGGCACGGCACTTCTTTCGTGACCCGGACCATATGGGGTACTTGGGCGGTGCCATCGCACGTCGGACAATCGACTGTGCGTTTCTCCAAAGTCTCAACATACTCAGATTCGAGCATGTCAATCATTGTAAATGTACGGTCTTCATCTAGCGGATCGACCCAAATTCCAGTCTTACCATCTGTGCATACTGGACAATGCTCTGTGCCGTCTTCGACATCACGGTACTGGAAACCGTCGCTCAATTCACGGAGCCACGTAAGCCCAGTTATAATATTCGGTGCCGCCTTGGCCAAGGCACTGGCCACGCGAGTCACGGTAGGGGTACATTCGCACTTGATTGTGCGATAAATTTTGTCCGGTAAGTCCACGCAATCCTTCATATGTAGGACAGTTGCTAAACCTTGTAGGCGCTCGTGTAAATATGCTACTTCATTGATACTCTCCTGGAATTGGTGGTATTCTGAGTCACAGAGGACTTCTTGATGTACCATATGGTCCGCGAACTCGCCACAGACAGCACACTTGTTTGAATCATCAAGCCATGATACTCGCTGATAGAACTTGCCGTGCGGAGCTTCCTTCTCGGTGTAGATTCCCAACCGCCGCTCGAAAGACTTCGTATCACCTTCACGCAGGAATCCGGGATAAGCAATCTCACCTTGGCTCCACCAGTTAATAGGCGTCTTAGACGAAGGTGTCCCTGACATTAGAAGTACGTAGCCATCGTTACCATATGTCTCTCTGATGCCGTCAGCGAGGGCCTGGGCGGCTTGTGTCCGTTGTGCCATAGCATTCTTTAATCGGGAAGATTCATCGAAGAAAACTCCTTGCGGCGGGCAATCACCGTCAGTCCAATTCTTCATCTTGGATCGCAGAGCCTCGTAAGTCATCAACAATACGTCTACACCTGTGAGGCCCCATTTGTCGAACTCACGCTCAACGGCCCTGATACCACTCTTGGGCGCAACCCACCACCAATTCTTGACGCCCGACTGTTCCATGCATTCTATAGCGCTGAGAGTTTTTCCCGCGCCCATTTCCGCTGCGATGATCTGATAGTGATAAGTCAGCATCTTGTCTGACATTAACTTCTGGAAGCCGTACAACGGTCTGTCATAGTCGTAATTGCGAAGAGGTTGGTCGAACATCGCATAGGGATTCCCGCCCTTCATGTATTCTAACGTGAATTGATTACGGGGTGAATTAGCAACTGACCAAATCTTTCTTGATGGGTCTTCGTAGCCGTGCCACCGCGCACCTTGCATCGCTTTGATCTCGTCTTTAAGCGCAAATGGACTCTTTAGAAAGGCTATCCGGTTGCCTTCATATGCAATCGTCGCGGGCACTAGTAATTTAGTACCTTTGCGGGTAGTTGTGACGAGCTTGATTTCTACTGGTTCACTCATTGTCGATCTTTGATTTTCTGGGCAAGTTGGTTCAAGTTCGTAAGAACTTCCAAAGCTAGACATTCACCCTCTTTAAGTAAATCGCAGTCCACAGAAACTACTACATCTGGATCAGAGCACATTTCATTTACCGCTTTCAAACTGGCAACGATGCCACCGAAATAACTTATGTAAAACTGATACGAAATATTGATAGTGTCCCCATCGTTAGCTTTTAACCCTACAAGAGTTTGTATTGCATGAAAATGTTTAAGAACACTCTCACCCAATAATTTCATCTTTATGAAGCACACTTCGGTGCGCTCTGGTTCTTGTGATTCTAAGTCAGCGTTGAATTTCATTGCGGACCTTTCAGGAGGAAGGTATTGTCGTCCAGTGGTTGTTTCTTCCGGTTCTTGAAGATATGCCCCAACCCCGCCTGTACTAATTGTGTGTAAATCTTGTTGAAGATTTCTCGTATCTCCCTATCTACGTCGGCTCGGCATCCCCGGCGTACGGCGTTTCGCCAATCTTCGAGTGATCCCATAACTATCGCGAGCCTAGTGTCGCGAACCTGAGTCATAGATGTTGCAAATGGCGTGCCACTGGCTTCTAAAAGGTCAAGGAGCACGGATTCATGGGTCGCGATTAGAAAACCCACTTGGAATAGTTGTAATTGAGACTTGTTATATTCGGCTTTAGTGTACTGATCCTTAAAAGCCGCAAGGATGGCCAACGTATGAGCCGGGGGCGTAAGCTGGAGAGTGTGGGCGTCAGCCTGTGCCGAGACACTATAACCCAACCCTTTCCTCGCCAGAGGTAGAAGGGTTTCCAAGTCGAGCTTCGTCACGCTTATTAGAGCTACTCCCGACATGACAAACTCCAATTCCTAAAAGCCAGTAAACAGCAAACAAGTTCGATGAATACAATGTTCCAGAGGAAAATCTGAACGCCGTATAGTAGCCACAGAAAACTACCAGCAAAGATGCAAGCCCAACTGGCTCGGGCACTCCGGGCAGCCACGGCGTAACCACATATAATCAGGGCATTGCCAATCCACCCTAGCATCAGTCATACTCCACTTCGTCTAGGTCTGTATTTTCAAGGTTAAGTTTCTGCTTCAACTTCATCAGTAGGGCATAGTCTCTAGCAGTCGCTATGCCTTCACTGGTGAGTTGCTCACCCATCCCAAGAACTGTGTATGCTTCTGCTTCGCTTAACTTGATCTTCATTAGAAATTCCAGACTTCGATAAAACGTGCGGGCCAAGCTGCCACGTACTTGAGTATGAAAGCAGGTGACGCGCTGAAACACATCCCGAGCGCCATGGCGTCACTCAGAGCGCACAGACCGCCGCCAACGTAAACGCCAAATAAATAGTAAAGCAAGTTTTTCAATGTGTTCTCCGGTCTTCAAAGGTGTCATAGCCATCGTCGTCTATGTCGGAGATGATGCGAAATTGTGCCCGTCGCCCGGTGCGATCCGCTGAGTGAGCGCTCAAGTATTCATGCAAAGCATCCTCAGTGTCGAATAACGTGACCTTCAATCCGGGTCTTGTTACACTACAAGCCTGAGCGCACATTCCGCCTGGCCCGTCGTCAGTATAGACTAATGCTATCATACCGACACCTCACTAGGCACCAGGACTAAAGTATCGGTCAGCATTTTCTCAATGTCTGTAGCCCACCTATCTGGTAAAACGGTAGGGCGGGTAAATTTGGCGTTGCACTGCATATTTGAACACCAATAACTACCTGCGCGGGCGTCTTGCATAACAGTTTCTTCGCCGCAGCCGGGGCAAATATAAATTCCAGTCATCTGATTCCTTTGAGTAAAAGATTGGCGGGCGGGGACTTGTTATCCCCGCCCTACCAAGCTTGGATTAGCGAGCGCGCCCAGTGGCGGGCTCTTCGACTTTCTCCATGCCTTCATTCTCTTCCTTGGAGGCAGCAAACTTTTCCATTACCGCGACTACCTTATCCATAGGCGGTAGATTCGTGAAAGGCTCCGAGCATTTCACAGCTACGGGGACATGCCAACCATAATCCCCAGCCGTGGCGTAGCGGTTGCGGAGAGTCATAGGCAGTGGTCCACGCTCTGCCGTGGCCAGGAAGGCTACGACCTTGCCGGATTCGTTACGCGCTGACTTGTTGCCCATGAAATACTCATAGAACTCGCCAGTTGAGCGCTCGAATATGAGAAAAGAGGGGCCATACATACAGCCAGAATTGGGCTTACTCGCGGCATCCTTGATGCGGGCAAACTCGGGCTTGGTAGCGTCATAACAGGCAATAATGGCTTCCTTGTCATTCATATCCAGTGCCTTGGCACGAACCGCCAACGGTAGAAGGTCAATCTCAGGACCGAGATCGGTAATCTCTTCACCACCAGGTTGCGGGACTCCATACCTACCAGGGGCAATCTTCCCAGTATCAACGTACTTACCCTTGGTTACAAGCTGCAATCGCTGCAAGTAGTCGGCTCCCTTAGTAATCACGGCCAGTTCGTTGTCACCAACGAGATTCATTGCGGGTAGCTGATTGGCATTAAAAGGTACGAGGTCCAGTTTTTCATCACTCATTCTCAGTCTCCAGTTCTAGATTTGTTGATTCACGTAGTAGTTGATTTACGCAACTGTCTCAGTTTGTCTCTATTCGCTTTTCGTGTCTGTTGTCCCTCCAATATTTTACGGTGTCTGTTTAATAAGTCTTTTTGCTGTGTTGTTATACTAACAGGATCAAGATGCAAAATCCATGCCAAACAGGCATTCCATCCGTCTTTTGGCGATTTTGCATCAACTTTTGTGAGAACTTGCGGCATGGCTTCTGGATGAAAGTACTCCTTCTTAATGACTCGGAACGTTCGCAGGTAGGGGGTTGCTTCCCCAATTGATGCATAATAGTCGGCCATATTGCCATTTTTCACCGCTTCGCGGAAAGCTTTTCTCGCGATCTGGATAGTTTTACAAAATTCACGTCCTTGCAGGTAGCACGCCTGTTGCAGGAAGTCATCTTGTAGCTTGGGCGGCAAGGTGGCGAGGGCGTAAGCGTTTCGCAAAGTCATCTCGCCACGGGCCGTTGCTTTTGCGGCTTCCTTGGTGAGTTTTCGCAACGACAGTATATCTCGCATCCATGACGGGCTCTTATTTACTAGGTGACCTATTTGGGCAGCGGTGAAATCTGGGTTGGCATCTATAATTATTTCAAGCCGGGCAAGGTACTCTAACGGTTTTGTGGTTATCCCCACCGCGTTTGCTTGAACCTGGAATGTCAAGACCTCTGCATCTGTTAGTTCGCGTATAATACAAGGTAACTCGTCAACCTTCAAGCGACTGGCGATCTTGAACCGACAGTATCCATCAACGATCTCAAATACATTTCCCATTGGTCTGACTAGTAAGGAGCCAAGTACCCCAATAGAGTTGATCGAGTTATAGAGTTCCCGGTATTCGACGCTGCGCGGGTTAAGTTCGCGTAACAGGAAGCGACACTCGCGAAGCTGGTCGACGGGTATTTTACGGAAAGCGGTTCTCATACCGTTATAGTCGGCCATTTGGAGCTTTTTCTGCGCGGAAAATGAGTTTTATAGGAAAGTTTTTCTCTGGGTTGACCTTACAATCGCCATAACCGTTCAGGTCAAAGGCCGTTAACAAGAGTACCTGGAACGGAGTACCTCGGTAAGTTCAAGCAGGGTAAGGGGTTAGGAGATGGTAAATTTTACATCATTTTCCAGATATTGAGCTAAGTCTTTACAGTGGCGGAACTTGTGACGATTGAGGGAAAACAAATTAGTTACTGTACCAAGTCGGTAAAGGTTTATTTTATAAAGTAGTAATACGTTTTTCTATATGGCGATTGAGTTGGGCGAGTAACTGTACCTCTACGTCGACATTTTACGTAACTTCAAGCAGCATTTGAAGTTATAGCAATTCAACGCGAGCACTATAAAAATTGCAGTTTTCCTAAGTCCTTGCAGAGCAAGGACTTCCCGAGTTACTCTCAGTAGTTACTCCGTTACTTGCAACGGTTACTTCTCTTCGACCTGAACGGTTATAATAGTTGTAGAGGCCATCCTTTAGACAAACTTCCACACTATTATTGCTTTCCGCGCCGGAAAAGGCTGAATTGGCCTACTATAAGTAGTATGGAGACCACTATTACTGAGAACGATACCTGTTGGCACGCGACTTGCAGTTATAGTGCAGCGTGAAACAATACTTAACCTGGAGAAAAGTCATGCTACAAGGAATCTATCGCGGGACGCGTTCAAAGTTATATGGTGAAAAAGCCCTAGTGCAAGTCTACACTGACCATGTCACAGCCCAATTTGACCATTGGGAAACGGGCATGGCCTTTGGGTGGCATCGTTTCGAGTCAACAGACTTCGAGATACTGCCGAACCCATTTGCGGATGAACCCGTATGAAAACGATTGAACTAACACAAGGCAAAGTCGCATTAGTCGATGACTGCGACTATGCTTATTTGATGCAGTGGAAGTGGTATTACGGTCAAGGGTATGCTAAGCGGCGTAAAAAGAGTGCCCAGGTTTGCATGTATAAAGTCATCCTTGAGCGTATGGGCCATACACCGAGAAAACGCCTTAATGTCAGGTACAAGTTAGATTACCGCCGCGATATTCTTGTTCCGCCACTGGATTTATCGCCCGGCCCGAAAGAGATTCCATTAACCCAAGGCAAAGCAGCACTGGTTGATTTTGAGGATTATGAATATCTGATGCAGTGGAGCTGGTGCGCCTCGAACGGCTTTGCTGTCCGCAGCAAAGGGGGCAAGAATTTCCCGATGTATGTAGCCATTCTTGACCGTATGGGGTACAAGCCTAAACGGTACTTAAACCTCCAAGGAAAGTTTGATTATTGCCGAAGCAACCTTAACCCGCCACTCGATATGTCACCGGGGGAGAAGAAAATTCCCATCTCGGATGGCAGCTACGTTAGCGTCGATTTAGAAGATTATGCGTATCTTATGCAGTTTTCCTGGTCTGCTTCCGGTGGCTACCCTACTAGGAATGTTAATGGTAAAAAGTTAAAGATGCACCGGGAAATTCTTGCGCGGATGGGGTTTATTGATTTTCAAGATGGCGATCACCGTGACCGTGACCCATCTAATAATAGGCGTAAAAACCTCCGCCCCGCGACACGTCGCCAAAACATGATGAACCGCACCGCATACTTTGGATACTCTTCCGAATACAAAGGCGTCAGTTGGAACAAAGCTAGTCAGAAATGGCGAGCTTACATCAAACTGGATAGCAAGCAAAGACATTTAGGACTCCACGACAACGAAGAAGATGCCGCCCAAGCATACAACACAGCCGCCGAAGAACTATTTGGTGAATTTGCCAATCTGAATTCAATCCAAGAAATGCAAGTATAGCACAGCATGCCCGGTACAAATATAATACAAGCCGTTGACAATTTTCTTCACAGTCCGGAGGCCGCGCATCCGAATCCGGGGCTTATTGACCTCTTGTATTCCCAGCAAATCGAAACACAAATCCTTGCCTCGGCGGTTGGTGGTCAGCCCGTAGAGGATAAACGGAATACTTGGACTGATAGCAAGCAAACATGGAGCCACATACGTGTACCATATCAAGCCAACACCGTGCCCACGTTCTACGATAAAGAACTGACGTGGAGATTAGACCAACATGCAGCCCGTATCGGAATTACCGGATGGAATTGGGTCAATCGTGAATCCTATTCACTAGGCTACGATTTTGATGGAATCATTGGTCACGCCCCCGGCACTGGCATCTCAGACGACGCGTTAGCCGAAGTAAAGAGCAAGGCCATGTCACTTCCGTACGTGGATGTCGTCAAGTCCACAAGTGGCAACGGTCTCCACTTTCATGTGAGATTCGACCGAACCAACGCCCCTAAGACAGCAAACCATAATGAGCACGCTGCTCTCGCGAGAGCGGTTCTTGCAAAGATGAGCGCGGACGTCGGCTTCCAGTTTGGCAGTCACCTAGATGTTTGCGGATCGGTCCTATGGATATGGGCCGATGAAATGAATAAGGATAGTTTCGCGTGGGTGAGCAAGGCTAAAGTACCCCTATCTGCTGATGATATTCCTGCGAACTGGAAAGATCATCTGGACGTCGTTAAAGGCACAACTGCTAAGGTACGGGTGCGGGGCATCTCTGATGACGAACAAGACCCGCTCGACGATTTGACTTCCGCGCGCTCACGCGTGCCGCTTGATGATGTACATAAAGCAGTCATCGAGGAATTAGAGCAATCAGGTTATACGACTCTCTGGCTCCAGGATCATTATCTTCTGCAAACACATACTAGAGCCGTTAAAGACCTATGTGACAAGTGGGAGGTAGAAGGGCACCCAATAAAAGGCTTCTTTGATACGCTTGCCACTGGTACAGACAAGGGCAAACCTAATTGTTTCCTAATACCTAGTCCCGAAGGTTCGTTCCAAGTCTTTCGCTTTGGCAAAGGTGTAGCCGAGCATCCGCTATGGAAACAGGATGATAAGAGTTGGACAAACTGTGCGTTCAACAAACAGCCTACACTACCCGAAGCAGCATTGGCACTTGGCGGCGTAGAAGATGTCAAAGGAGGGTTCGTATTTCGCGAAGCCGAGCAAGCCAGGCAAAGTGTCGAGGCTATCGGTTCTAGCTTGACCTTGCCGGATGACAATGATTACACCGGGCGGGGCACGATGCTAAAGAAGCACAAAGATGGCCGCTTAATCGTCGAAATAGATAAAGACAAGGGCGACCGTGGTTTCTCCGACTGGCAAGAGAAGAAGGGCACTTGGGTTCGCATCTTCAATATCAATACTGACGTTGCCGGTAATGAACGAGACTACACTCAGTATGATAGCCTCGTTCGCTCGATCAAGACAGCCTCGAATGTAGATGCTGGCTGGTTTGTCAAAACGATCAGTGGTGAAGGCGTCTGGGTTCAGCACCCGCGCGAGAATGTAAAGAACGTTCTCAAAACCAAAGCCTTGGGTGGCCCCGAGGTAGATATTATCCTGGGCGAGTCGGTGCTTCGCCAATGGACGAAGGTTAATATGCCGTTTCACCCGGAGCATCCGGGAGGTCGGCAATGGAATATCGGGGCCGCTCAGTTGAAGTTCCTACCCGCCGATACCGTTTCGCCAGTGCATCCTCACTGGGATTTGGTTTTCGGGCATTGCGGAGAAGACTTGGATTCAATTGTCAAACGTCAGAAGTGGGCAAAAGACTGGGGCATCCAGACGGGGCAAGAATACCTCGTCGCGTGGCTTGCGTGCCTCATTCGAGAACCTTTCGAGCCGTTGCCTTATCTCTTTATGTATGGACCGCAAGAATCTGGGAAGTCGATCTTCCACGAAGCGATTAGTATTTTGACAACTGGAGGCGTTGTCAAGGCTGATAGGGCATTGACTAACCAAGGTGATTTCAATGGTGAATTAGCCAACGCCGTCTTAGGAGTCGTTGACGAAGTCAACATCGCGCAGCGTGGCCCAGCTGTCTACAACAAGATCAAAGAGTGGACAACAAGCCAGTTCATTAGCATCCACGCGAAAGGGTTGCAAGTCTACCAGCAGCGAAACTGTCTACACTTTATCCAAACAGCCAACGAGAAGGATGCTTGCCCGATTTTTCCTGGTGACACACGAATTACAATGATGCATGTCGCTTCACTGGAAAGGGAAATCCCTAAATATACCTTACTACAAAAGTTAGAAGAAGAAGCACCACATTTCATGGCAACTCTTATGGGTTTGTCACTTCCGGAATCAAATTCAAGATTGCGGATACCAGTTGTTGACACCCTTGGCAAGACGACTGCCCAAGCGACCAATCAAGACCCACTACAAGCTTTTCTTCAAGATGGCTGCTACCTTAACCCAGGCTCACTCGTGCTGGTCAAAGATTTTGTTGATCGGTTCCGCGACGGCCTAACGGACTATGAGAAAATAACCTGGACAAAGCCTAAGATACTCCAGAACATGCCTAAAGAGTGTCCAATGGGAAAAGGCACCGCTAACAAACGTTACTTTGGCAACATCACCCTTAACCCCCCTGAAAATCGTGACCAACCCCCGCTCTTCCTGAGCGACGGTCGCTTGAAAGTACGAAAATAAACTATGCTAACAATTGATATCTGTCGGTCTGTTGATAAGTGTGGGTCGGTCGTTACAGCCGAAGTAATTCACACTCTTGAGCGACCTAACATCCCCGCTGATATTGCTGAACTTATGGAATTAATTGACGGGGAATTCTATGTAATCTCAAACGATGGAGACGATGAATGTTCATTCTAGGGTTAGGCCATTATTCACGGACAGGGAAAGACACACTCGCCAACTATACGGCTCGCATACTACATGACCGTGGCTTTCGTGTCTTGAAGAGACCTTTAGCATGGAAGCTGAAACAGATCACCTATGAACTGTATGCATGGGCCGGGATGAAATCACCCGAACATTACGAAACATTAGAAGGAGCCAAGGACCGGGACATTGTTTTACCTGATTTAGGTATGACTCCCGTAGAAGTCTGGGTAGCGTTCGGCACCAAAGCTGTTAGAGACAATGTCTATGACAGGACTTGGCTCGACTACCTGTTAAATACAGATCATAACGCTGACGTACTTATAATCCCAGATGTCAGATTCAAGAATGAAGCTGACGCAATTTTATATGCAGGGGGCACACTAATCAAAGTCATTCGCCCCGGCTACGAACCACGAGATACCGTCGCTGACAAGGCATTACTTAACTATGAACATTGGGACCGTGTCGTCGGTCACTCAGGCAGGTTGGAAGAGTTGTTATTTTGGGCCAACAAACTAGCTGACTTTTACGAATCTGGTTTTCCACTACCTTACACTTACCACTACAAATAAACATGTCAGACACTAATACTCACGGCTTTGTTTCAGCAATCATTTGTGACTTAGTACAGTATCTAGACCAATCAGAGCCGCCTATAGTTATTGGTAAAGATTATTCCTCGGATCGTCTTTACGTTAGAATTGCGGATTTTTGCCGGGGGCGAAACATTAATTTGATTAAAGGCGACCTTCTCGTTTGGCTCCATGCTTGCGAGGCCGGTCATTTCAGACTTAGTGAAGAGCACAAACAAGAAGAGGACAACTAATGCCCGAAGAATGTTACATTCCCGAATCCTTAATCAACCTAAATGGCAACCTACTGTGCGCCGTCGATGTAGAGACGACCGGCCTGATTGCAGGTTGGCATGAGATAGTCCAGATAGCAGTTCAGCCCTTAGACTCCAATCTGGAGTTCGTGAAGGATATACTGCCATTCTATATGGACATCGCTCCAGAGTACCCAGAGCGAGCAAGCAAGAAATCCATGCAAGTCAACGGATTGTCACTTGAGAATTTGGTCAATAACTGCCCAGATCAATGGCGGGCCGCCGACCTACTTGATGAATGGTTCATCAATCTCAATTTACCATTTAGGAAAAGCATGGTGCCACTGGCCCATAATTGGGCGTTCGAGAAGGGTTTTCTCTCGAATTGGCTCGGCCCTGAAACGCACAATAGCTTGTTTCATCCGTTGGCCCGCGACTCGATGGCGTTCGCCATATCTATAAATGACGTGTCAAACTATCATGGGAAAGCTCAGCCTTTTGCCAGCGTGGCATTGGGGTCGATGTGTAAGAAGTTTAACATCGAGATAGAGAGGGCTCACGACGCACTATGTGACGCCAGGGCAGAGGCGCAGCTATACCGTGCCCTCTTGCGTGCGTTTAGCTAACGCAACTCGGTCCTTACGCTTGCCGGGCCGCGCACGAGCCTCAGCAGCCCGTGCGGACCTTATAGGTGGGAGTCCAAGCAATGATCGCCTGACTCGCCGGGCAGCGGCCTTTTCCGCACAATCAGTGCATCGTGCCATAGTTCTATCTTTCTAAAAGAGAGGTAACCAAGACTAGCTAACGCAGGAGGAGCTACTTGCTAGTCTCGGCTACCATGAACCAATAGGACACTTTGATACTTGGAATTTAATCTTGAGACTTATAAAGCACCCACAAACCATGCATCGCGTACCTGTGTAGTGTTGACACTCTTCACAAATTCCCACCCGCTTCTCTTTCAAATCTTCAGTTGCTAAGCGAGGGTTCCGTGCAATATTCGCAACCGAGCTAGCAAGTTCAACTACACCACTATGTTTGCGTTTGGGGCAGGTTTGACATATTTTCTTTGTAACTGCTATTTTACGCTTTAAGCAGTATTTCTCAATATCAAATTCCCTCAAGTAAGTGCATTTCATTACGTCGGCCTCGTGTAGTCTGGTGCCGGGAACACTTCCAATGACAGTTGCCAAACATCGTCATGCCCCTCGCACCCCTCTTCTTGCATCCAACCGTACCAAATCCAGTGGGAATAATATCGCATCGGCGTCCGGTAACTATCTTCCTTACCGAAGCAAGGTTTCCCTGGAAACTTCCAGGCATAGCAGCTACAATCTGTTTGAAATGAATGCCTCGATTCACAACAAGTTCTTTTTATGACGCTCGCGAGTTCAGTCCGGTTATATCGGTACGGATAACCCCCCGGTGAAAAGCTCCCAGTGGTCGTCCATGTAAGTGTATGCCCCACAAGGTGCTGATAGTATTTCCACTTTGGAAATGGGTACCCACTCGGTTTTTTCTCTGAATCCTCATAATGATCCCCCCAAGGCTCGTGCATCGTCGGAAACAAAGTGTGTGGCTGTATATCAGTCGGGAGTAGTATTAAGCGGTCGTCCTGCAATCTCCACCATGTTTGAGCTTCTTCATCCCACGCCTCTCGCTGTACTTGCCGCTCTATTTTTTTGTCTTCTATTTCTGCTTCTTTTTCCGCTATCTCTTGCGTCTTTTCATCAAACTCCCCCTGCCAACGCTCCAGTTCCTCCGTCCAGTAGTCAACCCACGCTTGCTTGGATGCCACATTAGCCTCTTCCGCATTACAAGCTGGTCCCGGCCCTATACTGCAAATAATGTCCCTTTGACGCTTAGCCTCGGCTAATTGTGTCTCAGCCATGGGCAAGCTAGTTTCGGCGCTTGTAAGATAAATTGTAATATTTCTTAATTCACTCTCAAGCGTCTCAATCTCTTCTCGCAGGTGATAAATACCCCAACTCAACACCCAATACGCGTTGTGGTAAATCACTATTTTATCCCTTGAAATTTTGATTGCGGCAACTACCACTGAGTTATCCGGCGCTTCATAGACCGGACTGAGGCAACCCCAATAGTAACATCCACAAACGCAGATCTCTGCCTCGCCTGGGCAAGGTTGCCCAAACGCCGTGCTGGCAAGACTACAATCAACAATCACTTTACCATAGCTACCTAAATCATAGATGGTTTCCTCGGGGGTACAGGCGCACCAACCTACAGCAATCGCAGCTTCTATTGGGTCTAGCAGATCAGATTGCGACCAGAGTTGATCTTCATTCAAGTCGTCAAATTCATTCTCAGGGCATATCTCTATTAACTTGTCGTGGACCTCAGTAATATCTGTCTTTGTCCAGATATGATTGGCTGATACTTCATCCAAAGGATCAACAGCCGTACACCCATCATCTGGATTTGCAGCTAGATCGTTGACCTCCTGAATGACATCTTCATTCCAATTGGCCCGTGTGTATGGAGTTTCACTCATTTGTTAACCTTAATCTTGTAAGAAGGCAGTTCCAGCGCCCCACTTTTCACCTTCAGTGTCATACTTGAAGTCAAATACCTTGTGGGTGTCGGGCGACCCAGTTTCGGCAAACAACGCCGACGTCCTGATACATATAGCCGCTTGCCCTTCGCTTATTGCCAGAACGTCACTAAGATACTCTACTTGATCTTCTGTGCTTGTTGAGATTACTTGCGTCTTGTTCAAGTTGATTTGGAAGACATCCTTTGGCAAATCCGTAATTTCCGGGTCTTCTACCTCTTGCACGGCGGCCAGTTGTGTGTTGATATATGGTTTGCTACTGATCGTTAACGTGCCCGCGACAGTGGGGATATTCAAACTCTTAGGGATAAAACCAACGTCCGATGGATTCCTGTCACCGTAATCAGCGTTAGGGCCGAAAACAATGTTAGGCCCACCAATAAAGATTACTTCGCCGTCTCCTATAGTAGATGTGTCTCCAACAGGTAACTCCCCCTCTGCTCCCGCACCAATTCCATCTCCTCCAGCTAGACCGAGATCAATCTCGGCGTCCGTTGGGAAGGTATAATCTGCACTCACCTGCGCGGGCCAAGCAAAATCGTAGACCTCCAAGCTGCCAGACTTTACTGGCAGCCAACATTCCATTGATATTGTCTGATCGGCGGAATTGAAGTTAGCTTGCTGAATCAACGCGGTAACCGCAGTACTGGCAACGTAAGATTGTTGAAAACTAAGTGTCACCGGATCAAAGGTCTCCAAGTTCAACTTGTTTAAGAAAGTCTCAAACTTGATATGCTTCCAGGAGTTCGCCTTACGTATTAGCCAAAAAGTCGCTACTTTCAGTATTATATCTGGCTGATTGTAAATGTAGAAATTGTATGTCTCTTCCTGAATTCCGTACTTTTTCACATTGTGCCGTAAGATTATTTTGTTCGGCTTCTCTTGAGCCCCGCTAATTTGCCATTCGGCCGTGTACTTTGTAACAATCTTTTCCGTTGATGAGATTGAAACCTCAATACTTTGAGTCTTTATGTCTTGCTCAGAGATCGTGTCAACGCCTACTGGCTCTTTCGCCAAGTATTTGAGATAAAAGATTCCGTTGCTTAGATATAAGCCGCAGCGAGCCTGGAAGGCAATTTCTTGAAGAACATTGACAATGTTCTTACGGTCTAAGTAAGCAAAATTTGCTGGAAAGGCGAGCAAGTCCAGCGACGTTTCGGTAAAGGTGTCTACATCATAGCTCAAGTCAGTGTAAGTTTGGATCAAGTAAATGAGAATGTCTACAATGTTTGGCCCAATACTAGACTCAAACGTCACATAAACTTCGTCACTCCACTCTTGATCGGGAATAGCACTAAGTACACTTGAGAATGTAATCTGGACAGCCTGAATAGTTCCATACGTTTTAGTCTCAATTTCATATAAACTGTCTGGTACATCTATTAGCTTCTTCAACCCATCAAAATTCTTGAACGCTTTAACACTTAAAACTGTACCGGGGATAATACTTGCGACATACGTGACTGGAAATGAGTACGTCACAGTCGAGCCAGCATCATTCCATGATTGCTTCACTGCAATATTTGTTTTGGCGGCCGATGGGTTTATCCGCGAGTAGGCTGCATCGCGCCCATAGATTAGAAACCCTTTTGTTGTTATAGTGTCACTCGACATCCCACCATCACCATCGCCCATAGGAACCTTGGTCTGGTAGAAGTACTCCTGGTTTGGTTTGAATTCTTCTTGTTGCGGTGTATAACTCTCTTCCTGGATTATCTCCGTTTCCAAAGTAATGTTTGAGCGCGAATGTATGGTGAAAGTGTCGCTATCGCCATCAAACTGTCCCGTATATTTATTACTACCTGACCCAATAGTAATTTCCCCGCGTGGGAAGTCCTCACCCCCTAAAATTCTTACGCTGCTAGGCCCCGCGCCAGTATCTTGCGCACTCTCAACTGTCTCAGCATAATTCTCCCAGGACTCTGTAGTTGCCCGGCCATGAGCCGCAAAAGTATCACTGATTTGTTGCTGAATGGCACTTTCTTTGTCTAGAAATGCCGCCCGCTGAACAGGGTCACTAGACGACGATGCTACCCGTCCGACGTGCATATATTGTTGGTTGATTGACGAAATATCCGGCTCTCGTGGGGGCACCCATCCATCATGGGAGCCCATCAGAGATGGTGTAAATCCTGCTGCTGATGACCCAGTGGCGACTACGCCTACACCTTCAAGCAACGTGCCAGTAATCGCCTTGGTTATTTGAACACATGGGACATCGACCGCTGTACCAAAGATCATTGGCCATGGTTGTCCAATCAAGTCATTTGGGATGAATGGGAATTGTCCTTCTTCAGGTGAAAAGCCTATTTCCTTATCTTCAAGCTGCGAGATCACACTGAAGGAAATTGTTCGAGCGCCTTCGCTCCAAGTAATTGGGGTATTGATTTTACCTCTGAACAGTAGAAACTTGTCAGTGATCGCAAGTCCTTTGAACCACTGATAAACCCAAACGTCTCGTTTATGGATGTCAGTTTCATCCATGATTGTTTTGATAAGGCCGTCAGTATCGTCAAGCGTGATACTCAATTCTTGTGAACTTGCACTATCTGAGATACTCACAACGTTATCAAGGTCCGAGACCTCTAAGATTTGTCCGGAGATACCTTCCACCGAGGCATCAGCGTACTCGAAGATCGCGCCATCAATAGCCCATTGAACTTCAATGATCGTTACTGGCTCGGTGCCCAACTTCGTAGTAATCTCAGCCAAGGCATTTGCTGTTAGAGTGCGCATTCTTCAAACTCCAATTGGATTAGCTGTTGCTCGCCGATCTTTGTGTCAAACTCAAACGGATTATTCATTAAGTACACGTTCCACTTTACATCGAGGTGGTCAGTCAACCTTATTCTTGAGCGGTAGTATACAAGGCAAAACGCCCGCAACTCTAATCCTTTCAAACGGTCTATTTGAAACTGCATTGTCAACTTACGCCGATCATCTTTTGATTTGACGTAAGTGAAAAGGCCACCAACCATTGTTCGGTGCTGGCTCAGTTCAGAGACCAGAGCCTCGCTGTCACTAAACGCGGGGTTTGGCAACAGCGTGGTCGTTTCAACAGCCGGAACTGGGGCTTCAAGCTTTATCATACATTAGCCATTGTGGTAAAGTTTTCATAATAAACTATAGCCCGCACGACGCCGCCAGCAATGAATGTTTTAGCAGCGTCACAAGTTACTTGGATATCTACCTCACCACTCGTGATGTCCGTTGCGGCGTTGGCATCGAACATTTGATTGTGCTTCGTATTTTGAGCAAAGGCCAACCCAGTGCCTATCTGTTGAGTTGCCCCTGTAAGGTAGGCAGCCGTCCAGGCTACGCCACCGTCACTAGATGTCAAGGCAGTGTCAACTCGCAACTGGCAACCTAGTATCCTTGAGCCAGTGGGGACGTTTACTTGAATATCAAACGTCGTGTTTGCCGTAGCTACCCCCACTGCTTCTGAGATGCGGCGGTTGAATCCACCTAATGTTATCATCTGGCTAACATCCCCGGTGAAGACAGTGTTACCAGTACCCGCTACACGGGGGTCGACTAGAAGGTCTACCCCATCATATGTGATAGACGCATCATCGCCGGCCCCTAAGTATAGTTTATCGTTATCCTGAGTAATTTTCACATCGTTATCAAAACGATGAGCAGTCGTGGCCCCGTAATCCATAAAACCATCAGCAAGTGAATCAATATACTCGTTTTGATCCGTCTGAGTGAATGAGACTTTATTTATAGTTTGAATAACACCATCATGCTCAATTACGAGCGCCTCTTTCAGCGCAATGGTATTGTTTGTCACATTCTGAAATACCCATTTATTCCCTCGCGCCGCGACGGTCCAATTCTGAGTAGCAATAACATCAATTTCACCAGCGCCAGCATAAGAGGTTCCGTACCCATCTGCCAAAAAGGAGAAAATATAGTCTCCGCTTTGAACGGCAAGGGGGGTAGCTTTAGTTCCACGCGAACGTGTTCCCCTAAACATTGAACGCGCGGCAGCCGTGTTGCTATTTACTTGCATCTTCCATTCCAGAAAGGAATTGCTGTACATTCGCATTCCTTCTGTGCCCGCGCCAGTAGCATTCATATCCACCAGATACTCACAGTTAGCAGTTCCGACTCCAATATTTCCTGTAAAGGAAGTATTTCCCGAGCCTACTGCGCGAGGATTGATTAGTAGATCGGTTCCATTGTACGTGAGGGAAGCATCATCACCGGCTCCGAAGTAGAGCTTGTCTGTATCGCTTGTGATTTTCACGTCTGCGAGGAAGCGGTGAGCGGTTGTGGCCCCGTAATCAACAAAGCCGTCGTTGAGCGAATCAATATACTCATTGCCGTCAACCTGCGTGAATTGGACTTTATCAGTTGCTAGAATCTTACCCGTGTTAGTGATCGTGGTCCCTACTAACTGTACAGTGTCAGTTGCACAGACTGTGTTTCCGGTAATTATTAGCTCACTGCCGTTAAATGTTACTGTTGCATCGTCACCGGCCCCAAAGTAGAGCTTGTCTGTATCGCTTGTGATTTTCACGTCTGCAAGGAAGCGGTGAGCGGTTGTTGCCCCATAATCAACGAAGCCGTCGTTGAGCGAATCAATATACTCATTGCCGTCAACCTGCGTGAATTGGACTTTATCAGTTGCTAGAATCTTACCTGTGTTAGTGATCGTGGTCCCTACTAACTGTACAGTGTCAGTTGCACAGACTGTGTTTCCAGTAATTATTAGTTCGCTACCATTAAATGTTACTGTTGCGTCATCCCCGGCTCCGAAGTAGAGCTTGTCTGTATCACTTGTGAGCTTCACGTCTGCGAGGAAGCGGTGAGCCGTTGTGGCTCCATAATCCATGAAGCCATCAGCTAGCGAATCAATATACTCATCGCCGTCCGTCTGCGTGAATTGAACTTTGTCAGTTGCTAGAATCTTACCATCCACTTGGACTGTTGCACCAATCAACGTCATTGTGTCATTTATGTTATCTTCATTCGCTTTGATATTCAAGGAGCTACCGTCAAACTCGATATATGCATCTTCTGAGTCACCAAAGTAAATTTTCTGGTTATCTGTACGTAAATTAACGTTACCACCCTCGAACCTAAATTCTCCGGCAACAATTGTTTGAACGGCATTACTTCCGTCCCACTGCAATTGCCAATCAGTAGACACTGCCCCTAATGAGATGAATTTACTGTCACTGGGTACGTACAGATCGCCATGAATCTTAACAATGTCGGTGTTAAAGTCACCATAAATCAAAGGCTTTGTGGTGTCAGTGTTAGAGATATACAGCTTATCACTGCCCATTTCAGCGCGACCCGCCATATGTCCAAGACAAACATTGTCGTTCCCCTGAATGGCTTGCCCAGCCCGAGTTCCAATACAAACGTTCCTGTCGCCAGCAGTATTTGTAAACAGTACTTCGTCGCCGATTGCCACGTTGTAATTACCGGTGATGCAGTTTTGCTGGCTTGCGTAGCCTATAGCAAGGTTTCGATTCCCAGTAGTGTTGTCTTGGAGGGCGAGCGGCCCGACCACAACATTACTGTCGCCAGTTGTAGTAGAGTTAAACGAATCAATACCAAAAACCGTATTGTATCTTCCTTCCGACCCCCCAGCATGGGTTAATGCACCACCGCCGTCGCCGACAATAAGAGTCCAAGCGAAGTCGACCTGATCTGGCTGATAAATTACTTGAGTACCATCAAATGTGACTGTCTCATTAAAATCGGCTGCCGCGATGCCATCCCAATGTATTTGGTGCCAGACAGCGGCCCCCAGGGCGTCGTCCACACAAATGAATAAACCATTATCCATAGTGTTTAGCCACTTTGAATACTGATATAACTTGCCATTACCTGCGGTATTTGAACTGTCATCATTGACTGTTGGGTCAAACGCAGCCGAAAGGATAGGCCCGCTTCGATTTGCTAGCTCACTGAAGTCGTCATTCAATACCACGCCAGCAGGGCCAGTAGGTATACCGTTGTAAATATTTAAGCCACGATAATCTGTAAACGCCATCTTGCTCTCCTATACAAAGCGATCTTATGCAAAGCGATCTTATGCGAAGCGATCCCATTCAAAGGTACTGAACGTACCCCATTCGGCTTCTGTAAATGCTTCCCAAGTCAGAAGCGGGTGCGAACCAGTACTTACAAACAGTATCGGGCTTTCAGCTTCTCTATTAAGTAATGCCCACCGTGTCGCGTCGGTTGTTATTGCTAGGATATTTCCTTCTGGCGCTGCCGGAACGAATACTCTCGTAACAGCATTAACAAAGACAACAGTGTCTTCAACGGACTGATTGAGGTATACTAGCTCCGCGTCTATCTCAAATGTTATGGAGTTATTATCTTTACTGTTACGGATGAGAGGTGTCTCAGGGTTAGTGATAACACCTTTCCACTCTCTTCCTTCCCAGTCACGAACTCCGATCTGTTTACCTAAAGATGCCGTAACAAATGCCAAACCAGCTTGGGTTTCAGCTTCATATAACCCATAAAATTCAAGGACCATTGTCTGAGTTTGTGGCCACATTGGGTCCGCAAAAACAACCATCCTACCACCGCGTGTCTCTCTGTTAATCCGTTGAAAACTTAGTTTGTCCTTGTTTCCTAGTTCTGGCCCCCGCAAAGTCAAAGTTTCCGTTGGAGCAATTAGCGGATATGTTAATTGCACGTTGTTGTGAGTGACTAGTGTTGGCGCGGTTGGAGCGGGGGCGGTGGGAGCGTCGGGGTCTTCATTAGTACCAATGAATGGTGAATACGTACATAAAACACCTTCTCGATAAAGCTCAAAGGTCAACGCTTGATAAATGGCTATTGTACTTTCCGCCTCAGGAACATACACGCCAATATTAGTAGCAACTTGACTAAACGTAATTGTGCTGCTTACGGGCTTTGTGTTTGTAGGCGTAGCATCCTGAACAAATGTCAATGTCTGACTCACATCTTCAAAGAACGATAGCCTGCCTTCCTGTACAAATGATATGAAGTTTCCAGCATCCCCCAACAGAGCGGACGCCTTCGCGTGTCCGACCACTGTTACTTGCTGGAATGTAATAGGGCTTGCTACTGTTTTTGTGCCTTCTAGTAAGATGGTAGCTTCTTGTCTCAGTCCAATATCTGTGAGTGTCCAAGTATACTCATCGTCGTCCCAAACATACTCTGTTTCCGTTATATTGTTGGTCGCGGCTTTCCAGTATGTGTATGTCCCACCTACCACATGCTCAAATACTAGCTCGCTTGAGCCTGTCAAGTGTCGAGGATACCAAAGTTCAACCCCCTGCTCAAAGGAAATCTCGGAAGTAAGTTTCGGTGAGTTAAACTCAATGGTCCCATTGCATGTATTTACAAAGTATACTTGACTGACTGGACTGCGATGTGGGTAGTTTGCATCCACAGCGTCTATAAAAGTTATTGTTGAAGATGCCTCAACGGTGATCGGACCACTATAAACTAGGCTAGAGGCAAATGTAAATTCACTCGTGGCAGAATGAATTAAGTCATCGCCAATGCGCGCTAACTGTGCAAAAGTAATAGCACTTTCTAAGGATTTGCTTATTGGCCCTAGCGTCGTGACAGTCTGAGTAAAGGCGATTGGACTCTCGGCGTCGAGAAACCATGTGCCCGCTTCGGCTAGAACTTCGACACTTTGCCGACTAATCCTAAGCGCGCCATCGCCAGCCGCCAAGATTTCAACAGCCTGGCGGCTAACTCTAGCTTTTCCATCCCCAGCCGCTAAGATTTCAGCGGCTTGGCGCGATGCTCGCAGAACCATGTTTAACCTACTTCTATACCAAACCTTGCGGCATTAACACCAGTTTCCGTCCAAGCGATAGCAGTATTAGGGTCAGTCTCGCTAACCATTGTCCGCGTAACATAGTTAGTAGTCCCAATGGCTTCGGGCGCACTTTCATCCCCTACGCCGCCCGAGGAAATGTGTGTAATAACATCAAAGTTACTGGCATCAGTTTCGCGACATTCAGTTTTAATTTGCAACCCATGGATGCCGCCTAAACCTCCCGTCATACTTTCATAATCATACAAATCCATACGTCCCGAGGTACTGTCTTCCACGTAAGAAGTGTCATCATCGCAAGGATTCTCGTCTACGTTTTCAAAGTGATTAGCACTTGGAGATGATGTCCCAAAGTTACTGATGGCAGTTGCCCCATTGGGGAGGATACCAACCACTCGGCTATTGCCAAGAAAATCATTGTTAAGCGTACCGGTTGAATCGCAGACGTAGATATCATCCCAAGTTGGGAAATTATTTACATCTGTGTCAAATTGAACCTTGTCGTGATAAGCATTTGCACCGGCTTGGGTGTCCACGCCAGCGGCACTGAGAATATTCACGCCACCCAATCTGAGTTCATAAGTACCAGCCGCATTATCACAAGTTACCTGTAACTCCATGTAATACCAAGTACTTGCCAGGATTACTGCGGCAGAAGTCCCTAAAATCACGGCAGCACGCTTCAACACAATTTCCCCCGCCAATGATAATCGTAGGCTTATCCCTAACGTAGCCCCGTCATAGAGTTTTAAGAAGGTCGGCGAACTAAGCAGAGACGGGAATTTAACTGCAAAGCCAACAGTTAATGTTGAATCGGTAGTTACATTTGTAGCTGCAAATGCACAACCAGCGTTACCAAACTCAAGACTATACCCCCCTAATCTACCAGTTTCAATATCAAATTTGTCTTCGCCACTGACATTATAATACCGCCCCATCACCCCAGTGGGCTGGGGCGCGGCACCTGTTCCGGTTCCGTAGTTTTCAAAGCCTTCAACAAGTAGCAACATAGCATTGCTCCTTAGCAGCTAACGGTGTAAGTTACTTTCAGTTGGTCGCCAAGTACGACTGCAACGTCGCCACTGCTAAACAAGGCGGTCGCCCAAAGCATCCCGTCAGCGGCGTGGTCGCCCTTAGTATCGGCGGCGGCCCCGAGGCCGCAGCAGAAAATACCTTTGACAGTCCCACCGACGGTAATGTCGTAGATGCTTGCCGTTACACTGTTCGTGATCGCCTGGGCAGACGCAGCTTCCTCGACCCAGACGGGGCGAGTCACTACGCTGGCACCGTTGTTGGCGTCCGTGTAATCCTTAAACTCATCCCAGCCATTGCCAGCCCCGTCGATGTCATCATATGTGTCGGCGGCAGCAAGTGCCGTGTACCCGAAAAGATCAATCAGTCCAAGATACCACGTTGCCGCAGCAGCCGTGGCGTGAAACATTACGTCCAAGATGAAATTTTTACCTTCGTTTGTGATTCCGTTGTTGAAATCATAAACCTTGAAAAGCTTACCAGCGCGCCAATGCTCAACGTTGAATCGGCCAGCCAGATTTAGTTTGTTTGACATTCTAGTCGTCTCCTGATTAAAGTTTTACTGTTTGTCGCCGCAACTCACGCTGTATAGCTGTTGCGGTTTCTCTAGCAGTGCGTTCAGCCGAAACCGATTCGGTGATAGAAATATTGATATCGCCAACAGTCGTAGTGTCCCCGCCCGCAGCTTTATACTGTGGTTGGATGCCTGCGTTCATTGCCGTTAATTGAGAATACCATTGCCGTGACGCTTGAGGATTCATTACAACTTCCCCAGGACTCAGCATCGCCGGTACTGTGTCCGTTCCGCGAACACCCCCACCCTCAGCGCGGTAAATCACCCCGCCATTAGCGCGGTTTGACGCTCCAGCCCCCATTCTGTTGAGCGTGTTTATTGCGTTAACAGACCTTACCGTTTGATCCGCTATTATTCTAGCGTTAGCTGCGCTCTGCCTAGTATTTGTTGCAACACCGGCAGTCGCAGTCATAAGGCGACCATTGGCGCGGGCCGTTTCCGCCATTGTGTCTTTGAAGATTTTCCCTTGCGTATTGACCTGCCCGAGATAGCGATTGATAGTCGCCATATCTATCTTTGCTGCCTCTACCGTTAATAGCTCCTTCGCCTCGCCGCCTGCGGCAAGTTCCTTAGTGGCAGTGACAATGGCCTGCAAGTCCGCTTCAGTCTGCTTGGCAACTTCTCCACTGGCGACAATATCTTTGAGTCTTTTATCGTTCGAGGCCAGTAAATCTGCACTGAGAGTACCGCCCTTCGCCATGAATTCATTTTGAGTTTGAAGCTCTTGTGTAAGCTTGTAAGCCGCTTTGTTTTTCTCCGTCATAGCGCTTACAGCTAATTTTTCTAACTCAGCTTCATCCTTTATACCTGCTATACGGGCCATGCGCTCGGCAGCCTGTTGTCTCACGGATGACAGGAACTTATCAGTACCAAGTGCCTTGGAACTACGTTCAAGAGTACCCTTAGCAGTTTTAAGTGACCTATTTATTTCATCTAGTTCACTCTGAATGCCGTTGAATTTCTGTTTAAGTCCCTCAGCTTTGGCAGTTGCCTCCGCTAGGTCGGGAATGGTTGCATCACGTTCTAACCCGAGAATCTTCTTAGCCCCGGCAAACTGTGACTGCTGGATACCAGTTTCGAGCGTAATGTCCCATTTTCTTTTGGCCATTGCTACTTGAAGCTCATCAAGCGCCATACTCCAGTTTATATGGATATCCCCAAGGGTTGTTTCTAGCTGTGTCTTTAGTTTCTCTATGTCTTTCTCTTCACCCATCAATTTGGCCCAAGGACTAGGAAGCTTAAACTTCTTAGCCGTGTTTAACATCTCTTTCAGCAGTATGTCGATATCCTTTTTAATTCTTTTCTGAGAGAGGGGATCAGTTGTTTTTGCCAACTCTTTCCCACGCTTTTTTATCAGCTTTATCTGAGCTTCTAAGATGAGCTTTCCACGCTCTTGGACGGCAAGTTGTTTCTCAGCAGCAGCCACGACCCCACTCTGTTTACGGGCAATGTCCCCCTCAGACTTCAGACGGGTTTTAAGAAGCGACTGCGTTGCTTGTTCCTGACCATAGATGGAAGCACGATTCTTTGACTTTACTGCGGCGTTCTTTGCTTCTGAACGGGCAGACACGGCCGCGTCGAAAAGCCTTCTCGCATGGGCTAACTTTTCTTCAGAGAGACCGGCCTTATTAAACGCCGAGCGAGCCTTCCACTCTTTCTTTCTCGCGGCAGCATCTAGGAGAAAGAGTTTCTGCCTCTCCGTCTTGCCCCGCATGGCTGAACTTAGTTCGTTTTTATCTATGGCGCTCTGAATCTTTGCAATACGTTGCAACGAGTCCTTGACAGTATTCTCATGGGTATCTACTAAGTTTTTAAGTGAGTCATAATGGTTTTCATAAGCTGTCAAGACTTCGTCTAATACCGAATCATTGGACGCTGCGTAGCCCAACTGAGTAGCTGTAATATTATCCCCTAAGCTCTTATATAGGGAACTAATCTTGTTGACATACTTCGAGCGGTTACGCTCATCTTCTTCCAACGCCTTTTTCTCGTCCTCTACCCTTTGCTCTCGCCACTTTTTAATGTTTGCCTCAATTTCAGCTGCTTTCTTCGCGTACCCCTCCAAGTTCTTCCCAGTATCTTCAAGGCTTTTCTCGTATATAGCGTACCACTTAACAATCTCGTTTACAACGGCTGCAATAGCGGTCCCTAACGCCAACCAAGGCGCAACTGGAACTAGGACGGCTGTAGCAATTAGTAATACCGCGCTTAGATTCTGCTTAAAGACGCCCATCGCATCGGCCATAGAAAGGAATACCTTAACGACTGCTGCTCCTGCCTTCACCGCTGTATTTAGCCACTTAGCCATCTCCACGAAAAGAGGTAACGCGACTAATCCGGCCTCAATCAACGCATTCTTCAAGTCTTGCATCTGCTGTACAATGATGTATCCAGGCAAGTCCGTGTACTTCTCCCAAGCCTTTGCAGCCGCGTCAGTTGAATTTGTAATTTGGTCAGTGACTTCAACAAGTTCCTTGCCCCCGTCTTGCATCAAAGACAATTGAGCGACAATGGCCCTTACCCGACTGAAGTATGTTGCCATTTCAGCATTATTGTTACCTGATTCCTTGGCAAGTTCCTTTAAGATACCCGCTAGTCCGCCGAATTTTGCAACGGCTTCCTCGGCGTCTCTAACGTCCCACTTCTCAAAGAGTTCCTTCATCTTATCGGTTGGTTTGATTAACTTCTGCATAATTGCTCGAAGCTGTGTCAACGCGGTGTTGGCTTGGACACCCTTTCGAGTCATTACAACCAGTGCTGCTGCGGATTCTTCCCAGCTAACGCCCATTGCAGCAGTTAGCGGAGTAACTCGCCCTAAAATTCCGCCAATCTCCTTCAAGCGAATACGTCCTAATTCAACGGTCTTGAATAAAGTGTTAGAAACATGGGCCGCATCCTTAGCCGACAGACTATAACTATTGATTACTGAAGACAACGCATCCACTGCGTCTTTAGTCTCAGCGGTTGTTACAATAGCTAATTTTTCTGCTTGAGACAAGAATTCAAACTCTTCCCCGGCCTTAACTACTTGGTTCGAGATCGTTTGATACAGGCCAGCGGCAACATCTGCTGGAGTCTTGCCTAGTTCGCTCGATAACCTCAAGACTCCCGCTGTCAATTGGTCAACTGAAAAGACGGACTCGTCAGCAATAGTTGAAATTTCACCAATCGCTTGATTAAACTCAATTGATTCAGTGATGACATCACGCATCCCTTGCACAATGGCGTTCAGACCTCTGATGACAAATTGAGCCCCTAAAATACGCCCAATTGTTGTCCATGAAAGAAGCAAACTCTTTTCAGTATCTTTTCCAGCCGCTCCTACCTTGTTGAGGTTGTCCTTCGTCTTTTTAAGCGGAGCCTTCGTTTTGTTAGCGCCAGAAACAATAGTTTGTGTGGTTTGCTTGACACTGGCGTCCAATCGAGCCATCGCAGCACTGCCCTTGTTTGCCGAGGCCGCTACCTGCGCACCTACGGCCGCGCCTTGACCGCCACCAGTAGTCGTGGTCACACGGGTTCCACTCACTTGCTTCAATGCCGCTGCGGCCCGCTCTGCCTCTTTACGTATATTGACTAAGGCCGCGCGCATCGGACGAGTCTGGCTGTCAAACTTTCGACTCGTTTTAGCAACGTTTGTTAAACCTTGCTTCAGCTTGTTTAGAGATTGACTCAGCTTGCTCAAAGTAGTAAGAGCTTGAGTCGCCTCGAAGCCTAGTTTTTGCGTAAGGTCGTCTGCCATCTTAAATCTTTACCTTCTTCATAAACTTATACGGATTTGGCAATGTTGTGTGTCTCGCAAACTCTTGAAAAGCTTTTTGCCCCACTCGCAGGAAGTGATAAGGCGTCCCCATAATCTTGTCCGGAGCCCAGACATTGGGCGTCGACTTTGTCACCTTCTGATATTCGTTATATGCTAAGTACCTTAACGTACTGGTGTACTCAAAATGCCAACTTGCCTTGCCGAGAATCAATTTACTTCCAGCCCCTTCGGCCCGCCCCAAAGGCTTACGGTCTTTTCGACTCTTTTGAGGGCCGTATTTCACATCACCATCAAGAAGCTTTGCCAACTTCTCAAATGTTGCCCGCGACGCATTAGACCACGCTGGAATTATTGACCCTACAGTCGCCTGCAACCATTCCCTGCCGGCTTGTTTAAGCCAGTCTTCCATGTACTTATTCAAATGCCTTTTGTAGGCACCTAAATCTAGTACAGGGGCTTGGAAGACTGGCTTGAATCTCACGTCGCTCTCCTTGCAGCACCCACCCCGGCCATTGCTTTCATCTCTTCCATCTCTTCATAAACGCGTGTCTGATGAAAGGCTAAAATTCTAGCTTGGGTGTCAACATCACATCCTACCCAAGAATCTTTAACTCTTGGGGGCCGGATGCCTAGTCGCTCACAGGCGTGCCAGATGGCATACTCGCCAGTTCGGTATCTCGGCCAGAGGATTCTTTTAGCTCCTCCTCCCGAGAACGTAGAAAAACCTCGCGGGCCGCCGTTAGTTTTTCTTCGTCCAGCGAGTTAGCTTGCATGACGCACGCGGCCACTCGGTTGACTTCGATTGATGACAAGCCAGCTTCTTGAAGCTCAAGCTGCCACTCTGACCACGTCCCTGGGTCGTCAAGATTGACTCGCTCCCACTCAATGTCACTTGGCTCAAGAGACTTGACGATCAAGTACGCTAGCCGCTGCTCGCCATGCTTCGCGACCATTTGCAGATACGAGGGGTCTTTTTCATTTGGGCGAAAACCATCTCGCGTACGGATACCGGGAGCTTTGGGATCGGGGCAGAGGGCCTCAAATGGGTCCATGTCCGTCACTGCTCTTGCCTTGATAACAATGTCTTCTTCAAGACGCGGGAGTACTAAAATTTCTTCGTTTGGTCCCTTGACCTCAATACCACCAATTTTCATGTTTCTCTCCTCAGAACAAACTTTCAGATTAAAAGGTCGGAAGTGGGCATAGTGCCCACTCCCTTAACAGGTTTAGCAGCCTTCGTCAGCGTAATCGGCTCGCGTGACAGTGGCTTCGCTCACATTACAACGTCCAGATGTTGAAATGGTAGCTTCATTGATATCAAACTCAAGGCTTTCATACCTGAAGTCGGCAAGTACGACCTTTTCGTCTTCTACCGTGCCACAAGGCATGCAGTGCATGATTTCAATGTCAACCGCATATGGCTCACAGACGTCTGACGATGATGTGACCCATTCACTCGCTTCGCCAGTCTGCTTCAGGGCGTCAACGATTGTTACGTCTTCGCCCGTCTCGGTTGTAATATACTCGTACACAAAGTCAATGCTAACGTCAATAGGTTGCTCATCGGCTTCACGGACGGTATCCAGATCACCACGGTCTCGGAGATACTCATACTCCTTGGCCTCGGTCCAACTTACAGAGCCTTCACCAACCTTGACGGTTAGGCGCTGGGCCGAAAACGTGATAACGTCATTCTGCGTAACGTTAGCCGTCAGGGCGGGCGTTACAACTAAGTTTAATGTGGGACCGGCAGCAGGCGGCGTTCTTTCAGTCACCGTAAAGATGTTAGTTCCACAACTGTTGACAGTCAGTCTGGCTCCAACTGGAACTAGGTTCGTGGTAGTTGCATTCAGAACAATAGTGTCTACGTTCAGCGTCGTCGATGCGCTCGCTGAGTTTGAAGTTACATTTCCTGTACCTGCAAGACCATCTCGTACGCGAATGTATGCCTCCCTGAGCTCAATTCGTGCCATCTCTTTACTCCTTAAATTAAAGTTTACTAGCTAGTTAAATAAGCCCAACCTAATGGCCATATGTGGGACTTATTGTATTTGCGAATCATATCCCGCAAAGTGCTGTAGTTAATATTTTCTCCTTCAGCAGCATCGCGAATACATTCATACTTATTGCCATTTACCAAAATCTTACGGGCACAGCAATGTTTACCCCTTTTACGTTTCTTGCTCATCTTTTCTTTTGCTTCGGGCGTATGTTTTCGCCCTTTACTTCTTAAACCACTTTTTCTACTGTGCTCCTCTCGGTCAAATGGTACAAACTCAAAACTACTTGTGGTAGCTTCTTTGAGTCGCTTGGCCAATACGGCGCGACAGACTCCTAAAGCTTCCGCCGCTTCTTTTATGCAAGAGAACCAAACTCCGTTAATGCGTAGCTTTTTAGCTCGTGGATTTTTGCCATCTCTTAAATTTGGGAGTCCCGAGCCGCCTGCCGTAAGATTATACCCGTGGGGTGCCTCTGTCTGCCGCTGCGCAATTAAATCTATTTCTAATTGACAAATATCTTCTTCACAACCAGTGTACAGGACATCGAATTTTATATTTTCCAAACCGTATTTTCTAATGGCTTGATAAACAAGTTTTGATCCCCGGCCCCCTTTATGGTTAAGCCACCGCTTAGACGGACTCTTTGAGATCCCGATGTACTCTTTACCATTAACACAGTTGGTGATTTTGTACAGAAACATTCAAGCCTCTAAATATATGGAAAATCGCGAGTCAACCATTGATTGGCGAACGCGGTCCACCTTGCTGATTTGTCCAAAGTGAAAAAGCTTCACACTATCTCGGCCACCTAAAACTTCTAGGCAACCGATGTAAGCGTCATCATCGTCTACCCCTGTACCGTATTTGTAAATGCTAATTGGCCCGTTCAACGCCTCTTGAAACACACCGCCCCATTGAATCAAGTCGTATGCATTCTCAGTTGACCCATCCATTAGATCGGTGAGTAGAATATTGACATCAACAACGAGCCGATAGTAATCACTGCTTATCTCAGAGATAGCTGGGCCGTTGACTCTAAGCTCTGCGTGATCGGCTTCCATCTTTGATTCTATTCGGTCATCAATCCCCTCTACTAAAAGTGGAAGCGGAATCGCAGCCGCTATAGGCCGCATATATTCAGCAATGGACGCAAAAATCCAGCGAGGCCAATTAGTATTCATACTACTGTCTCCGTTGCTTCACTGTCAATGTCCAGTGCGTGGTCTACGCTTAACTTAATGATTTGTTCGGGGACGACGCCAAGAACTTCTTTCCCAGTAATGACCCAAGCTGAATTCTGCTCGAATTCGCTAATATCTTTGATCGAATATTTGCGGTCGTTGTAGACCAGCCAGTCATCCACGTTGAATTCATAATCTGTCGTCATGTCTCTGGCGTCCACAATAAAGAGACGCGTCCCAGCATCGAATGTTCCGCCATACACAAACTTTTTCCCGGCGCTGATTTGGCTAATACCTTGCATGGTTTCACGTTGTACCTTGACTGGAAGGACAATGCAACGTTCGACCCGCGTCATTGTTTTAGTAACAGTCTTCGCACCTGTTTTGTAATTTGTTGAAGCGGCACCGAGCTTGTAAATATCCACAGTTGATCCGTAGGCCCGCTTTAATGAGTAAAGCGTCTTGCGGATGAACCGATTCATGGTGTAGCTCTGGATGCTCATTCATATTCTCGTAAATATTGGGCAGCAGATTCTAGTAAGTTTGGATCATCTTGAAAGCCGCCCAGTGATGCATTGCAATTCATACAGAGTAATCCTCGAATCGCGTCTGTTTGATGGTTATGATCTACACTAAGCCTCTTACCGTTTTCAGTTTCCGTTTTTCCGCAGATATCGCACCTACCATCCTGGGCCTTATGCATCCGATCATAGTCTTCCAAGGTGATTCCGTACAAATATTTAAGCTGTCTCGAAGCTTGCGCTTTCTTGTCCTTCTTAACGCACACTTTACACTGGTGGAGAACACCTTTTCGAGCAGCTTTGTTCTTATAGAAATCAGTAAGCCGCTTAATTTTCAGGCATTTACTGCAAGTTTTAGTGCTTTCTGATTCACGCCTCTGCAATTCCGTAAACTTGGTCAGCCGTTCCCTAGTAGTTGTAGGTGGCCTCGTCTTATCCGTATGCTCTTGACAGCATTTCCTACATTGGACTGCTCGAGCCTTTCGCTTTCCAATATTCTTATGGAAGTCAGTTAAGGGTTTAATCGTCAAACACGTTGGGCAAACCTTTGTATTTACAGATTCACTCTTTCGCAGTCGCGCAGCTTTCTCTTTCTTTGTCATTAAATGTAGCCCCACCACAGTTTAATTAAGAATTCGTTTTGTTACAAAGTCGCTCTAAAGTTCTTGAGACTTGTTCCATACTGGCCGAGTTCTGGACAATAGCTGACGTACTCTTTTCCACCATTTCGAGCATGATTGTTTGCCGGTCATCTTCTAACTTTGTAATTCGGTGCGAAAGTTTCGTCTCTCTTGTCCAGTCCCTCCAAATGAAAAATAACAAGACGCCGACGAGTGGCCCAAATTGTTGCAACAGTACTGAAAGTGCTTGCACCGACATTATCGACTCCTTAGAAGAAAAGCGTCTGGGGGCGGGCTTGCCCGCCCCCAAACAACTTGGGTTAGCTGACAAGCAGACAGCCGAGGTTAGCGTCGAGAACCTTGACACCGCAAAGCATGTCAACAGTCACAACGGTCGCTTG